>Ga0209963_1000125_pt1 | contig 289134 bp, 251 predicted proteins | sample ThiBio_1000_biof_2_FD_183957 | JGI IMG/M metagenome (GOLD analysis project Ga0209963, IMG submission 183957) | Wastewater bioreactor microbial communities from Cape Town, South Africa - Thiocy_cont_1000_biof (SPAdes) | ecosystem: Engineered > Bioreactor > Thiocyanate-remediating >... | reverse complement strand
CTTAAAAGTTTGACCAGCGGTTGGTTTGTATTTATCATTTGGTTGGAACTCCTTTGATAGTAAATAAAGTGTGGTAACTCTATTTTAATCTCTGGAGTTCCTTCCTGCTATTTATGTCCAACCTTCAATTATTTATTATCTCTTTAACTTTCCTGCCCGCCGGGCAACCGAGTTTGAAGCGTCCAAGACCGGGCCGGGTTTGGGTTTGGGTTTAATCCTAACCACTATTTGTCCAGGTAAGCAAATATTTCGCACTGCACCAGCATACCGGGTGGCGGGTCGTAGGAAATGGTGTGGCGGGCCGGGCGCGATTCGGGGTCGGGGAACATCTCGACCCACTCTTTGTTGACCGGCTGGCGGTCCAGCCCATGTTTTAGAAAGATGGTCACTTTGACAATGTCTTCGGTGGTGCCGCCCGCCGCTTCCAGCACCCGCCGGACGTTGGCAAACATCAGTTTAGCCTGAGTCGGCAAGTCTTCCGGCAGTTTGGGGTTACCCGGTTCCTGGCCCATTATCCCACCCGAAATCAGCAGGTTACCGACCACCGAGGCCAGCGGAATAGGGTTAGTCCCGTGCGAAAGACCCTCGATTTCAATACTTTTGCGTCTGCTCATCTTCTTCCTTTCCCTTGCCCCTACAAAACCGCCACTCCTCGCGCCTTTTATTTTAGCCCGGCCAGAAACTCCTCGACGGCCCGGTTGAAAAACGCGCTGTTTTCGAGGTTCGACATGTGCCCTGCTCCCGGCACTCCCACGAAACGGGCTTGCGGGTTAGCCTGGGCCATCCTGCGGGCATTCTCGACCGGCATAAGTTGGTCCAACTCGCCATGAATGACCAGGGTTGGCACCCCGATGCCGGGCAGGTCCGGCACCACGTCGCGGCGTTCGGCCAGGCCGGGCAGGGTCGAAATAATCGCGGTGGGTCGGGTGCGGACCATTATCGCTTCCAGGTTGTCCAGCAAAGTGCCGCCGCTCTGGTGCAACTCCGGCGAAAACATCGCCGGCAGCATCACGTCCCTGGCGGCGGTCGAACCCTGCTGGCGGACCACCTCGCGCAACTTGTAGCGGTTTTCGCGGGCGACCGGCGCGTCCGGTTCGGCCTTGGTGTTAGCCAGGATGAGGGCGCGGACTTTTTCGGGGAACTGGCGATAAAAGGCGAAAGTGACATAGCCGCCCATCGAAAGTCCCATCACTACCGCTTTTTTGACGCCTAAATAATCGAGCAGGGCGGCGGCATCCTGGGCCAGCAGGTCCATGGTGTTGTCTTCAGTGGGGTCGTGGCTGCTCTGGCCGTAGCCGCGCTGGTCGGGGGCAATCACCCGCCAGCCGAGCTTCGAAAAGTGGGCCATCTGGTCCAGCCACATGGTGTGGTCGAGCGGAAAACCGTGCAACATCAGCAGCACATCGTCGCCGCTACCCGCTTCCTCCCAGAAAAGCTCTACTCCATTGATTTTTGCTTTGGGCATTTCCAGTTCTCTATTTTTCTTGGTGGGGTCCTGTAAGCAGTTTAGCCAGGCCCTGATTATCACTCAGGCAGATTCGCGTCTTTCAGGGTATAGCGCGTTAACCTCGGCGCGGGCCGCTTCCTTATCCCTGAAATACAGCCGGTTGATTTCGATAAATTTAGCGGAACTGGCCGGGACTCTTTCTTCCTCAAAAATCGCCGTCACCGGGCAGGCTTCCAGGCAGGCCCCGCAGTCTATACAATCAATCGGGTGGATATAAAGTATCCGGTCGGCCTCGTCACCCCCGTGAATGCACTGTACCGGGCAGGCATCCACGCAAGATTTATCTTTAATATCAAGACAGGGTTCGGTAATAACGAAAGCCATTGGCGGTCCTTTCTGCCCTGAAAGTTCGCGCTAACCATTGAAGGCAGTTAGCCCGGCCTCTTTCAAAGCATGGCCCAGGTAGGGTTATCTTATAGTAGCCATCTAGATATGTCCAATATCTATTATATCTACAACTATATTCATAAAGTATAGATTCAACTGATAGTAGTTTGAAAAGTTTCAATCCTATATCCCAGAAATATAGAAAGTTACCAAAATAATATTGGACATATCAAATTTTGTATTCTACTATTTATGTGTAACGCTTCTGGAAAGAAATTCTGACTGCCTATTTAAAATTAACCCGTACTTTTTTGACAACGCCCGGTCAGAAATTTGCCAGGATGAACTGGAACCCTTTCGCTTATCGAAGCAATTTCAAAACTCGCCAACCTCCAACAAAAAATTCGATAATCGTCCCGGTCCGTTCACCTTAATCCGCTCTCATTCCAAACTTTTAATCGTCACCCTGGCAAATTATTCTCCAGATTTCTTAAAGATTTCCATTGAGGGGAAGAATTTTCCAACCTCTTAAAAGGTCTGGTGAAAAAATGTTAAGTAAAGAACAAAACGAATTGTTATGCCGGATTGAACCGGGCACCGTAATGGGCGATACGCTCCGCCAGTTCTGGTTACCCGCGATCCGCTCGGCTAACCTGGAAGTGGATGGCGCGCCCGAACGGGTCCGCATGCTGGGCCAGAATTTCGTAGCCTTCCGCGATACCACTGGCCGGGTCGGCTTCCTCGATGAAGGTTGCCCGCACCGCGGTGTCTCGCTGGCTTTGGGCCGGAACGAAGAATGTGGGCTGCGCTGTATCTTTCACGGTTGGAAAATAAATGTGGATGGGCAGGTGGTTGAGGTGCCGTCCGAACCTGCCGGGTCGAACCTGGCCTCGAAAGTAAGGGTCAACCACTACCCGGCGCGGGAAGAAGCAGGAGTGGTCTGGGTCTACCTTGGCAAAAAAGAGGAAGCGCCGCCCTTCCCGGCCTTTGATTTCGTAGGCCGCCCGCTTGAAAACATGGTGCCTCGTAAGGCTATCGTAAACTGCAACTGGGTTTCCCTGCTCGAAGGCTTGCTCGATTCGTCGCACGTCAGTTCGTTGCATAAAGATTGGCTGCCGACCGGCCAGGATGTGTTGAGCGGCCCGAACGCGGGCGTGATGGGGGCGCTTTCGGTCACCTACGAAATCGAGGAACGGCCCTACGGTTACCAGGCCAACGCCCGGCGCAAACTGGCGAACGGCACCGAGGTCAATCGCAAGACCGAATATATTTTGCCCTCCTTCTGCATGATTCCGAGTACACTTAAAACCCTGCGCGGCGTGAGTTGTATCGTGCCGATTGACGACGAACATACCAACTTCTGGACCCTCTCCTGGGATACCGCCGGGCCGCTGGATGCCGCTACCGCCGACCGCCTGCGTAATGTCGGCAAGCTTGGGCCCGACCCCGACAACATCTACTTCCCTCGCGCCGGGGCCGATAAAGTCTGGAACCAGGACCGCGAAGCCATGAAGAAGGGCACTTCCTACGCCGGGTATCCGGCCCTGCCGATAGAGGACTTTGCCGTTTCCGAGAGCCAGGGAATTATCGTGGACCGCAGCGCCGAAAAGCTCGGCACCAGCGATATTGCCATTATCCGCATGCGCCGGTTGCTGTTCGACCTGGCGAAAGATTACCAGGAAGGTCGTACTCCTGAAGTCCTTTCCGGTAACATCGAATTTGGCAAAATTCGCCCGGTCCACGAAGTCGTCGCGGCTGACGGGGCACCTGTCGAAATCAAAGCCTGATTATTTTGTAAGGCAAGTCCTGCCATATCGACACTCTGCTGCGAAACATCAGAGTGTCGATAACGCACAACGATTATGATGACCACCAGGGGTGCATCCGGGACCACGTTCAACGTTTTTTAGTCTTTCCTTGTGGCCCCCTACCGCTTTTTTGATGGCTTATCTATACTCTATAAATATATTTCTAGATAAAACAAATATTGGACATATCAATACCCGTAAGTTATCATGGTTTTTACAGTTGTCCTAGTCATCAAAAGGATACGCATACTTCCAGGTCAGCCATAACAAATCGCCGGAAGCGGGAAAAACCGCTCTTTCGAATTTAGTTATTCCCTGGTTTTGTAACTGTAAAAACTGCCGCGCCTTGGTAAATTTCTAATGAATTTCGCATCAAATCAAAGGTAAAAAAGGTTTATTAAAAATACATGACCGGCAACGGCGCCGCCGGACCAGGGACCGGGGTTTGTAAATCAGGCCGCCTGGAGGATGCGCGCCTACCGGCTTACGCTGTTGCAACATTGAAGGAGTTGCTCGATGGCTCAACTGGTTATAGGCATTGGTACTTCTCACACGCCCATGCTCGTTTCGGACAGCGCGCTCTGGGAGAAACGGGCGCGCGATGATGTAAACCACCCAGGTCTTTACGATAGTACCGGCAAGTTGCGGACTTACCACGAACTGGCCGCGGAAGCCAATGGTCGTTTCGCGGGGGTGGCTACCCTCGAAAATTTTAATGCCAGCGCCACCGAGGCCCAGGCTGCTCTTGACCACCTGGCGGCGGACCTGGCCGAGGCCAATGTTGACGTGGTTATCGTGGTTGGTGACGACCAGTTAGAGCTTTTTAGCTATGCCAATATGCCTGCCTTTGCCGTTTTCTACGGCGAGAAATTGATAACCCACTATATTGATGATGAAGAATATCCCGGTATGGACGAGCAGTTCCTGGAAGCCATGCGCAAGGGTTACGGGATGGACGGCAAGTACGAGCTTAACGGCCAACCGGCATTTGCCAGGGAACTAATCAGCTATCTCATAAAAGCCGGGATAGATGTGACAGCCTGCGGCGACCTCGACAAGAGCGACAGCGCCGGGTTTGGTCACGCCTACGGCTTTATCTACGAACGGTTGATGCTTCAGCGCAAAATCCCCATGATACCGGTAATGGTCAATGCTTTTTACCCGCCGAACCAGCCGACCCCGGCACGTTGCTACGAACTGGGCCGGGCTATCCGGGTCGCGATTGAAGCCAACTCCCGTGATTTGCGAGTGGCGATTGTGGCGAGCGGTGGCCTCAGTCATTTCGTGACAAACGAACAACTCGACCATACCATTTTTGAGGCTTTGCAGGAGGGTGACAGCGAGACCTTGAAGCGGTTGCCGGAAGAACTCCTCAATAGCGGGTCCGGGGAAATTCGAAACTGGTTGACGGTAGCCGGGGCCGTAGAGGGGATGACCCTGGCCTGGCACAAGTACCTGCCGGTCTATCGTTCTCAGGCCGGTACCGGGGTCGGTATGGGTTTTGCCCGCTGGTCCTGATTTAAAATTTACGGTGTTAGTTTATGTTAGGGCGGGTAGGGTTATCCGGCACCCGCCCGCTGCCTGAATTGTCTGTTTATTCTTTTACATTTTGCCTATTTTTCAGGGGAGATAAGAGGTAAGTTAATAGTTTCCAAAGGAGGAATTCAATGGGCGAAGAAAGCTCTATATTAAAGCTGCCTGCCACCAGCCAGACCAATCTCAAACGGCGTGAGTTTTTGAAAAAGTCCGGCCTGGCCGTGCTGGGGACTGCCCTCTCGGCGGGTCTGCTCGCGGCTTGCGGCGACAACACCGCTACTGCCCCCGCTGCCAGTTCGACGACCGCCGCCGGGGGCGCGGCCACTACTGCTGCGGGTGGGGCGGCTACCACAGCGGCGGCGGCTACCGGCGCTCCTATCAAGGTAGGCGTACTGATTACCTTTACGGGGCCGTATACCGCCATCGGTAATGATGTTTTAGACGGTGTTAACCTTTATTTTTCCAGCATTGGCAACCAGTTTAATGGGCGTCCGATTACCGTCATTAAAGAAGACGAAGGCGCCTCCCCCGATAACGCCCTCCAGCGCGCCAAAAAACTGGTCGAGCAGGATAAGGTTGATTTTATCATCGGTATCGCCCTCACCAACGATTACCTGGCGATGCGTGACTACCTTGACCAGAACAAGACCATCCTGATTATCGCCAACGCCGGGGCCAACGCGGTTGTGACCGACAAATTCAGCAAGTATATCTTCCGAGCTTCCTTTGGCAACGGCCAGTATACCTATCCGCTTGGTTTATATGCTTACGAACACCTGGGTAAATCTTCGGTTGTGCTGGCCCCCGACTATGCCGCCGGACACGAGGCGACCGGGGGCTTTTCCGCCGGGTTCAAGAAGGCCGGGGGCAACGTTATCAAAGAGATTTACTCGGCCCTGGGCCAGACCACCGATTACGCGCCCTTCCTGACCCAGGTCCAGGACGCCAAGCCGGAAATGACTTACGCTTTCTACTCCGGGACCGATACTATCAACTGGATTAAACAGTACGACCAGTTCGGCCTCAAAAAGATTCCGCTGGCCGGGAGTTTCGCCATCGACGATAACTCGCTGGCCCAGATGGGTAGCGCCGCCGAAAACGTAGTGTATGCCTCTACCTGGGCTATCACCCTCGATACGGACGCTAACAAGAAGTTCGTGGCCGACTATAAGGCCAAAACTAACAAACAGACAGTAGGGGCGACGGTCTGTTTCGGCTATGATGCCGCCCAGATGGTTGGCGCTACTTTGAAGGCTGTCAACGGTGACACCAGCGACAAGGTGAAACTGGCGGCGGCTATGGAGAATATCGGGCAGATTGATAGCCCGCGCGGTCCTATCAAGATTAACCCGGAAAATCATGGTCTGGCCCAGAATATCTACATCTGGCAGATTGCCAAAGGTAGCGATGGCAAATTGACCTCGAAACTGGCGAAGACCTATAACGCGGTGCCGGAAATCGGAGACCTCTTAAAGAACGGAATCCCCGCCCAGTAGCTCTATAACGGCTTTAACCCCGCCTGGCCCTATTCTCGCCATAGGGCCGGGCGGGGTTTTAATTTTGTGCATTTCTTCTACAAATTTTATTGGAAAACTCAAATTTTATTCCAATATAGAACCAACCTCTCCCCCTTAAACTGATAAATGTAACAACAAACATTCTTAATCCTATTTCAAAAGGCATTTGTTGTGAGGAATTATTTATCAGGAGTTATTCATGTTTGCTTTATATAACACTTATAAAAAAGAACATCCCAGGTTGACCAATAATATTATTTTGAGTGCGGTTAGCCTGATTGGGTGTCTTGTAGCTTTGCTTCTGGCTTCGCCCACTCAACCACTGCTGGAAGCGTTAGCTGTCGGTACGGGCTATGTCGGTCTTGGCTTACTGGCCCTGACGTTGTTGATTGGCCCTTTGAACATGTTGAAGGTCCGCAAAAACCCGGTAAACCTCAACTTCCGGCGCGACGCCGGTATCTGGGCGGGTATTCTTTCTCTGCTGCATGTCGTCCTGGTCTTTGCCCTGGAAATTGACTGGGGCGGCAGTTTACTCGGCTACTTCCTTTATAAAAACGGCTCCATCAAACTAAACCTGTTTGGCATTAGCAACTATATCGGGCTGTTCGCGACTTTAATCCTGATTTTCTTAATGGTCTTGTCCAACAACCGCTTTTTGAAAGCTCTCAAGGGCAAGAAGTGGAAGAATTTACAGCGGTTTAACTACCTGTTGTTCGCCCTGGTCCTGGGCCACACTTTTACCCAGCAACTCAACAATGCGCGAGGCTTGTGGATGGTGATTGGCGCGCTTTTAGTTACCGTCGCCGTGCTGGTCGGGCAGGCCATCGGTTTCAAAATTTATCGCAAACGCGAACAGGAGCGCAAGGTAGCCCCGGTAGCCAAACCGGCCCCGGCCAGGGTCGCCACTTCGACCACCTCGGCAACCAGGGTTGCGGCTCCGGCCCAACCTGTCCCGGCGACCGGTGGTTTCTCGAAGTTAAAGGTTGCCTCGGCGGTCAGTCTGCTGGCAATGTTCGGTATAGGCGCGGGCCTGGAAGGTATCAACTTGTTGAATACCCCGGTAACGGCCCAGATCGGCAGCCTGGCTTCGGACGAAACAACCGCCACTGATAGCAGTTCGAGTCCGGCAGCGACCACCCCGGCAGCCAGTGAAAGTACGGCCACAGCTACTCCCGCAGCAACTACCAGCGCCGCAACCACGACTGCTGTTACTACAGCGGCTGTGACAACCGCCAGCAGCACGACCACAGCGGCCACAACGAGCGCTGCTACTACCGCAGCCGCAACCACGACTGCTGTTTCGACCACTGCCGCTGCCACCACGGCAGCGACCACGACCGCCGCTGTAACTACAACGACTGCCGCCAGTTCCAGCAGCACTACTACCGTAAGCAACGCTTCGAAAAGCGGTGGTTCGACCCATACCGGTGGTTCTTAATACAAAAATTTGGAATTTTATTAAAACCGAGATTTTTAGAAACAAAGGTGACGCAAATGACTCAATTACTGGCTAAAGAAACCGAAATTCTGGAAGTAATGCATACTTTCCGGGCCATGAATACTGGCGTCGAGATAACCATTTTTACCACCGAGACCGACCGGGCGATAGCCGCCGGTCAGCGGGTCGAGGAACTTTTCCGGGATAACGAGGCGGCTTTGAGCCGCTTCCGGGCCCAGAGCGAACTTACCAAACTCAACCGGGCCGGGTACCTTGAGAATGTATCCGCTTTACTCTACGACAATATCGCGGCGGCCTGCCGGATGCACGAATTTACCGGGGGCATTTTCGACCCGACCTTGCTCGACGCCCTGGAAGCCGCCGGGTACGACCGCAGTTTCGAACTGATTGCCAAAGGGTATCCCCGGCTTTTCACCCTGCACCAGTTGGACAACTTTGGCCGCTGGAAACCGCAGGACCCCCACATGATTGAACTGGACCCGGCCAAAAAGAGCATCAAACTCGCGCCGGGGGTGCGGATTGACCTGGGTGGTATTGCCAAAGGCACCACCGTTGACCAGGCCGCCGGGCTGTTGCGGGAAGCCGGTTTTACCGATTTTATGGTTAGCGCCGGGGGCGATATGTACCTGGAAGGTAAACCGCCCTTTCACGCTGAGGGCTGGCGGGTGCTGGTGGACGACCCGAACCGCAAAGGGGCCGAGCCGGTCGCGGAACTATTCGCTTCAAACGAAGCCGTGGCGACCTCGTCCTCGACCGGGCGAAGCTGGTACCTGGGGCGGCAGCGTTATCATCACCTGATTGACCCGCGCACCCACGAACCGGCCAACACCCTGATAGCCTCGGTAACGGTCGTGGCCGGGTCGGTCCAGGTGGCCGACGTGCTGGCTAAAACCGCCCTTATCCTGGGGCCGGAGCAAACGCGGCAGAGCGGGTTGATTGAAAAAGCCGGGCTGAAATCTCTCGTTTTTGTCACACTGGAAGGCGAGGTAATCCGGCTGTAAGACGGTTCGAGGGGCTGTTTTGTAAAATGTAGTGGGGTAAATAAAACAAAAGGGGTAAACCGCAATCGCCGGCTTACCCCTTTTGTTTTTCTCTTTTAAACCGTTATACTCGCCAATCGGACCTGCCCTGTATCTGGTGTGGGGATAGGATGGAGGCCTCAATAACGTCACACCTGTAGATAACCCCTGCAATTGTGCCAAAACTAAACACTAAAAACTGAATACTAAAAACTTTGCATTCCCTTTTATTTCAGGTTAAAGAGGTCGAGGGTCCTCTCGCCGTTCCGCAATTTTTCCATGACCTGGGCTTCGTGAGCTTCCCTGGCGTGAGCCTTTTTAACAAATTCCTCGGCCACCTCCGCCGGGATAATCACCACCCCGTCGGCGTCGCCCACCACCAGGTCGCCCCGGTGGACCACCACGTCGCCAAACCGGACCGGCGCGCCCAGCGAACCTTCGCCTTTGGGGTCTTTGGCCGTTCCGCGGATACAAATCGTGCGCGAGAAGACCGGGAAGCCGACCTCTACCAGGCGCTGGCTGTCCCGTACGCCCCCGTCAATGACCAGGCCACCCAGTTTGCGGGAGAGCGCGGCGGTGGTCATGACCTCGCCCCAGTAGCCCGCCTCGTAGTGGTCGCCCACGTGGACGATTAAAATATCGCCCGGCTCGGCCTCGTAAATGGCCCGGTGCAGCCAGAGATTATCGGCTGGCGGCGATTGCACCGGGAAGGCCGGGCCAAAAAGCCGGAAATTCGGCGTGAGCGGTTTTATGGCTGAGGGCAACGCCCCGATTTTCCCCGCCGCTTCGTAGAGCGAGGCTACCCCAATTTCGCCCTCGGCAGCCAGGGCCTGGTAATTTTGTGCCAATTGTTTACTCCCCTGTAATCAATATTTTAAAAATCTGGTTTAAGGCGATGATAATCCAGGCTTTATGGCCCTGTCCAATACTCGCTTTGTCTAAAAGTATATTCTGGCGGTATAGGTCGCAAAGTCTTTTACTTTTCTGGCCGGATATTTATAGAATATAGAAGTATACACGGCAGATATTGGACAGCCTTCACGGCTTGACCTTATCATCACTAAATGATGCTAGCTGCCAGCACAGGAAACAACAATTTTATAAGTGGGTCTAAATAGGTGGGTCTGAACCGGCAGTCTGGACTGCGGGTCTGGACCACTTCGACCCGGAAAACAAGGGAGTTAAAAGATGGAATTACGGTCTCTGGGACGTACCGGCGTAATGGTTTCGCCTTTATGCCTGGGTGCAATGAATTTTGGTGGCCCGACCAGCGAAGAAGAAGGTATTCGCATTATTGACGCCGCGCTCGACCGGGGCATCAACTTTATTGATACCGCAAACGTCTATCACAACGGCGAAAGCGAACGCATCGTGGGCAAAGCCCTCAAACAAAATGGCAAGCGCAACTCGGTGGTGCTGGCGACCAAGGTCAACGGCGCTATGGGGCCTGGCCCGAACGACCGGAGCATCACCCGTTACCACATCATGCAAGCGGTCGAAGATTCGCTCCGCCGCCTCCAGACCGACCATATCGACCTCTACCAGTTGCACCGCCCGGCGTTCTCCTTCCCCCAGGACGAAACTTTGCGGGCTCTCGACGACCTGGTGCGGCAGGGCAAAGTCCGGTACATCGGCACTTCGACCTTCCCGGCCTGGAAACTGATGGAAGGGCTGTCGCTCAGCGAAAAATATAACCTGGCCCGCTACGTCTCGGAACAACCGCCCTATAACATCCTCGACCGCCGGATTGAAAACGAACTCGTCCCGTTAGCCGAGCAGTACGGGGTCGCCATTATTCCCTGGTCACCGATTGCCGGTGGTATCCTGGGTGGGCGCTACCCGGCAGGCCAGCCCTACCCCGAAGGTTCTCGCGCCGCCGGGATGCCCGCGATGGCCGCCCGGATTAACCCCAAAAACCAGCAGGTCGTGGATAAACTCCAAGAACTGGCCGAGGCTCGTAACCTGAACGCGGCCCAGTTGGCTCTGCTCTGGTGCAAAGACCAGCCCGGCATCACGGCCCCGATTACCGGGCCGCGCACTTTCCGGCACTACGAGGAAGCCGTCGCCATCCTCGACCAGAGTCTTGACGACGACGCCCGCAAAGCTATTGACGAGCTTAACCCGCCCGGCACAGCCCTTTCGGACTTCTTCAACAGCAGTAACTGGATGAAGACCAAAATCTCGTAGAGATAAACAGGTAGAAAAGGTAGTTATTATGAAGATAGTTATTCTAGACGACTACCAGGATGCCGTCAGAACGCTCGATTGTTTCCCAAAGTTGGCCGGGCACGAGGTCACGATTTATCACGACACGGTCAAAGACCCCGCCGCCCTGGCCGAGCGCCTCAAGGACGCCGAGGCCCTGGTCTTGATCCGGGAGCGGTCCAAAATCACCGAGGAGTTGCTGGCTCGGCTGCCCGGTTTGAGGGTAATCAGCCAGACCGGGGGCGGGTTTCCCCATATTGACGTGGCGGCCTGTACCAGGCACGGGGTGGCGCTTGCCGCCCCGGTCGCCATGAAAGAGCCGGTCAACCCCGGCAAGCAAACCTCGTCTTCCACCGCCGAGCTAACCTTTGCCCTGGTTATGGCCTCCATGCGGCACTTGCCCCAGGAAGTCACCGCCCTGAAGGCCGGACATTGGCAGACCACCCTGGGCCGCAGTCTTTCCGGGCAAACCCTGGGCATTTACGGGTTCGGCCTGATTGGCAGCCAGGTCGCCGGGTATGGCCGGGCTTTTGGCATGAACATTTTGGCCTGGGGCCGGGAGGGTTCGCTCAACCGGGCTACCGAGCAGGGCTACGCCATCGCGGCCAGCCGGGAGAGTTTCTTTGAAACGGCGGACGTGGTCAGCCTGCACCTGAAGCTTTCGGACGATACCAGGGGCATGGTCACCAGGGCCGACCTCGACCGGATGAAACCCTCGGCCTTACTGGTAAACACCAGCCGGGCCGGGCTGGTCGAACCGGGTGCTTTGCTGGCAGCCTTAAAGGCGGGACGGCCCGGTTTCGCTGCTCTCGATGTTTACGAGGATGAGCCGGTTAGCCCGGATAATCCTTTGCTGGCCCTGCCCAACGTGATATGCACGCCGCACCTGGGCTATGTCGAAAAGACCAGCTACGAGAACCTTTTCAGCACGGCTTTCGACCAGGTCAACGCTTTCGCGGCGGGCCAACCTATCAATATCGTCAACCCGGCGGTCCTGGGGAACGCCTAAGGCTAATATTCGTACCTAAAACGGGTGTGGTCGAATAACAGTTAAAGGAAGAAAAAAATGGAATTAAACCTCGCGGGAAAGGTTGCCATCGTGACGGGTGGGAGCGCCGGTATCGGGCTGGCCTGCGCCCGCGCTCTTTATGGGGAAGGTGTTAGCGTGGTCATCGTGGGCCGCGACCCCGCCCGGTTGGCCGGGGCTGAAGCCAGCCTGCGCAACCTTACGCCGGAAAAAGGAGCGCCCCAAATCCTGGCTTTGCAGGCTGATACCAGTAAAGCCGAAGACACCGAGCGAGTTGTGGCGGAAACGATAGCCCGGTTTGGCCGGGTCGACATCCTGGTCAATAACGCCGGGTCGGCCCCTGCCGGGTCGTTCCTGGACCTGCCGGACCAGGCTTTCCTGGATACCTGGAATACCAAGCTTCTGGGTTATATCCGGTTCGTGCGGGCGGTCGCTCCCCATATGATAGCCCGGAAAAGCGGGGCGATTGTAAATATCGTGGGTGGGGCTTCGCGCACGCCCTCGGCCACCTTCCTGACCGGCAGCACCGCGAACGCGGCTCTCGTCAATTTCACCAGGGGCATTTCGAAAGAGTTGGCCCACCACAACGTACGGATAAACGCGATTTCGCCCGGTTCGACCGCGACCGAACGGGCCGAGCGGTTGGCCGAACAGAACGCCCAGGCCCGGGGTGTTTCGGTAGAGGAGTTTAAGGCCGAAAATGCCCGCAATATTCCGCTCGGCCACATGGTCGACCCCGACGAAATCGCCGCAATGACCCTTTTGCTCGTTTCGGAGCGGTCCCGCTCGATTACCGGTATCGAAATTTTGATTGATGGCGGAGCCGCGCCCGGCATTTAGACCGGCTAATCCTGGCCTTGTACTCCAGGGTAAAGTCTTTATAGGTACAAAGTGGCTTTTAGAAATAACCGGAATAAAACAAGGAGGTTCGTATGGCAGCTTATGTTGTCGCCAATATCGAGGTAAAAGACCCTGAAGGTTACAAAGACTATAGCAAACTCTCCCGCCCGGCCATGGAAAAGTACGGCGGTAAAGCCCTGGTCCGTAACGGCCAGGTTGACATAAAAGAAGGGACTTTTGTGCCCAAACGGTTTGTAATCCTCGAATTCGAATCAATGGAGCAGGCCCAGGCCTATTACAACTCGCCGGAATACCAGGCCGCCAAAGCTATCCGCGAGAAATACGCCGTGACAGATTTTATTATTGTTGAAGGAGCCTAGGCTTTTCTGACCGTCTTTTTAAGGCCGCTTCTATAAAAATGACCTATGTGGAACTTTCCACATAGGTCGAATCTTTTTATACCAAGTCCGGGTAAAACTTCTACATTTGTCATTCTGGGCCGAAGGCCCAGAATCTCCGGTCCGTTGGACAATAGCACGATCATTCGTGTTTTACGCCATCGGCGCGGAATGACAAGTACCTAACCGGATTTGGTTTTAGACGCCCACCCCGGTCAGTTCCGGTTGGGCTGCCGGGGTATCTTCATCTTCCTGCGGCAGATTCAAACAAATCCGCCCATTCCTGACAGCATAACGCGGTTTGTTGGCGGGAATCGCCAGGCTGAGATAATACAGGCCGTCCCGCATCATCAGCCCCATGTCGCAGAATTTTTGCAGGTATCTTTCGATTTCGCTGACCGGCATCTTCAGGTCGTATTTGGTCTTAAGCGCCAGGGCGGTATGCGGCTGGTTGCTCAGCGCCAGGTAAAGCGACGCCTGGGGTTCCTCCACAATATAAGTGTGGGATGGCCCCGGCTGGCGCAAATCCTCAATCTGGATAAACCCTTCGTAAACCCAGTACGCCAGGAGCGGTTTATCCGGTTTCTTCCAGGCTTCCATCCAGTCTTTCAGGTTTTCGGCCAGCTCTTTGTAGGTCGAATTCGGCAGGCTATCCTCGAACTCGTAGTCGAAGAAGTAAGCAATCTTTTCCAGGTTGACTCTTTCCGGGTAGATATAGCCGTAACTGGTTTCCGGCCTGATATAGCGCGTCGGGAAAAGCTCCCTTTCGAAGTAAATCGGGCTGAACCGCTCCATCCAGATACGCCCGTAGCCGCCAGGCGGTTTCAAGTGGGTCAGGAGCGGTATCAAAGCGGCCTGTTCCCGGTAATCTTCGGCGGTTTCGCCGGGAAAACCCCACAACACGTTCCAACCCACGTCAATATTAAAGTGCCTGGCCCAGCGCATCGTATTGACGTTCTGGATGGCGCTGATACCTTTGCGCATCAGTTTCAGGACGTGGCTGTTGAGCGATTCTATCCCCGGCTGGATGTTAATCACGCCGCCCCTATGTAAAAGTTTGAGCTGCTCTTTGGAGAGGTTAGCCTTGACCTCGTAGAACAATTTGTAGTCTGTGTTGGCCTGGCTGAGTTCCTGGAAGACGTTATTAAAATACGACATATCCAGAATATTATCGACCGCTTCCATAATCGTATTCGGGTAATACTTTGAGAGTTCCGCGAGTTCGGCCATCATTCTTCCGGCGGACTTCGCCCGGTAAGTGATGCCGTTCCCGTTCAGGCCGCAAAAGGTACACTGGTGTTTCTGGCCCCACCAGCAGCCCCGCGAACTTTCAAAAGGTAATTCGACGAGTTGTTCAGGGTCTGTAGGCAGCAGGTCCAGGGCACGGGCGCGCTCGAAATACTCCGAATAGTCCGGCGTTGGCAATTCATCGAGGTTGCGGAAGGGCGGGCGGCTTATAAGCGGCGTGACCTTACCCTCGCGCCGGGTTACCACCCCCCGGACCTCTGCCGGGTCGCGCCCTTCGTGCAGGGCAATCAAAAATTCCGGCAGCGCCTTATCCCCTTCACCGATAATGGTGTAATCAATGCAAGCTATGGTCCGGGTCAGTTCGAGGCCCATTTCATCTTCGAAATTAGCCCCGCCAAAGACCGTTATAAGGTGCGGATAGCGGCGTTTAAGGGCGGCGGCCAGGGCAAATGAGGCTGTATTTTGTTGAAAAGTGGAGGTAAACCCGACCACTTTGAACTGGCTCCAATCCACCGTTTCCACCAACCGTTCGATATAGGCGGGGATTTCTTTCAAGCGTAAGTCCTGGACGCGCTGGCTATCCTCGATAAAGGCGGCCATATTGTTATCTATATGCAGGTTTTCCAGGGCAAGAAAACCCTCCTCCGAGGGGGTGTCTTCGCCAAAAGCGGCCCTGGCAAAGAGCCAATCCCCCAGCAGGTGACCCCGGAACTCGCAAAGCAGTTCGTAGGTTTCGGGACCGATCTGGTGGGCGAAATCGAGGTTGAAATGAAAGGTTGTTACCGGGAAATTATAGGACGTGGCGATAGCTTTTAGCAGGCCAAGCTGGATGGAAGGCCGGTGATGCGAAACGAAGGGCATGGATACAAGGGCGACCGGGAAATCCTGGCGAGATAAATAATTGGGAGAGATTGCGTCGGTCTCAGCTTCAACCTTCAAATTTGATCCGTTTAGCAAAATAAACCCTCCGGTTCCCTTTACTACTAATATTAATAGGGCCATCTTAACTAACTACAAGATGGCCCTTTCTCCGTCAGGTTTAGAACTTGATGGTGATGGTTATCGAGATACTTCTGACCCCGCCAGCGACGTTATCCAGGGCCTCGTCGGATAGAGCATCTCCCTGCTGGGCTTCGGCGGCGGCCAGAATCTCCTCAGGGGTATAGCTATAACCGGCGGCGGCGGCTTTGTCCCGGAAAGCTTCCAGGTCCATCGTGGGGGAAATTCCGACTTCGGACCGGAAGGCGGAATCAGAGGCTAATTTTTGGATAAATTCCTGGGCGCTAAGACTCGACATAAAGTGACTCCTTTCCTGAAAAAACCAAACTCAAGAGGGTTGCCATTTACCGGGTTCAACGCCTGTTAAACCCGGTCGGATTTGTCTTATCGAGAGGATTGGATATAGGTTCCCAATAATAAAACAAGTAGCAAATAAGTGTTTTTGGTTGCCTGGCGAATTTGTTACCGGTTTTAATCCATTGTAACTAAAAGGGAAATTTTTGAAAAGGGGTTTTTTGATGATAATCATAAAGAGTGATTTAAATCACTCGTTTATTCCGAGGGAATTAAAAAACCCCTGTTTCCAGGGGGGTAATGGTAGATATGTTAGGATAAAGTGAATAGGTTGGTGAAATACAGGATTTGTTTATTAGTCCAGATGGTAGCGTTTAATGATACCGGGCCGGGCCAGTTTATGGAGCATCGCCTTGATTTCATCCCGCTTATACTCGATAGTTTGGGGGTCGTTGATGGGTTGTTTGCGAGGGCGGATACTGCCAAAAATATAACTGGCTTCCCGGATGGAAGGTTCGAGTTCCACGATTTTCTTGAAGATAGAAAGCTGTCCAGCTTCTTTTTCCGGCTCCGGTAAAGGGAAGCGGCCAATTCTATCAAGTCGACCATCATCGTAAGCGATAATATAACCTACTTCTAGCGATTGGTCATTAAGAATCTGTTCATTGCCGTTCATCAGCCAATACTACTCCTCAAAAACTGTAGTTTAGATCTGGATTTACAGCCAGGATACTAATTATTTGGTTGGTGGTCGCTCATTTCACACTAACAATTGAGATTTGCGGCCTGAGATTGCAGTAAAAACGAAGGGATTATAGCAACCAGGCAGCGATATATTGAAACCCGCTTACATTCTAAGTATAATCAAATTACTAGCAGAAGAAATATATTCATTTACCAGTAGTTTACCAATTGTTTACCAATATGTGCTCAATTGGTATCTAATAATTTATGGAATTAGCCAGTTTTAGAGAAAAATTACACCAAATTTGCCAGCGGGGCGGTGTTTCCCAAAAAGAGTTAGCTGCTGCTATCGGTCTACATCACCAGGTGTTGAGTCGCAAGCTTAACGGCATTCGTAACAGCATTTTGACCCAGCCGGAAGTAAAACAGTTAATCAAAATCCTGGCCGGTTGGCAGTTAATTACCACCCAGGACCAGGCGGTAGATTTGCTTGGTCTGCTCGATTTGCCCAGAGGGGTTTTTACGGCTGCCGAATGGCAGACTGCGCCGCTCAGCCAGCTTGAAAAAAGCGAAGCAGGCCGGAAGAAAGTTTTCCCTCCGGCCCCCAGCCAACCCGCCAAACCGGTCACGCTGGCCCTGGCTTTGCCCACCGAACCCAAACACAATATCCCCGCTTTCAATACTCCCTTGATTGGCCGGGAAGCGGTCGTGGCGCAAATCCGGCAGGCCCTGCTAAAACCGGAGGTGCGTCTTGTAACTTTGCTCGGTTCGGGCGGTATCGGCAAGACCCGGTTGGCCTTATATATTGCCAGGGAAATGCTCGGCGAGTTCGAGGGCGGGGCCTTTTTTGTGGCGCTGGCAAGCCTGACCGACGCCCAATTTGTCCCCTCGGCCATATTGCAGACCCTTCAAATCAAAGAGACGGCCCGTCTTGCGACCGTCAGCCGTCTCAAGCAGTATTTTTCGGATAAAAAGACGCTGCTGGTACTGGATAATTTCGAGCAACTGCTGGGCGCTTCCCCCTTCCTGAACGAACTGCTGGCGGCGGCCCCCGGCCTTAAAATTCTCGTCACCAGCCAGGCGGTGCTGCATATCTACGGCGAACACGAATTTAATATCCCACCGCTGGAATTGCCCTCGCCGGCCCATTTGCCTTCTCTCGAAGACCTGGCCCGGTTCGAGGCGGTCCGGCTCTTCCTGGAAAGAGCTACCGAAGTCCAGCCTGACTTTACCCTGACTGTGGCCAACGCCCCGGCAGTCGCGGAAATATGCGCCAGGCTGGACGGCTTGCCCCTGGCAATCGAGCTTGCCGCCGCCCGCCTCAAAATCATGTCGGTAACCACCCTTCTCGAAAAGCTGGCCGACCAGCGCCTGGCCTACCTGACCAGGGGCGCAGTGACCTTGCCGACTCGCCAGCAATCGCTCCGCCGCACCCTGGAATGGAGCTACGGTCTGTTGGAGGAATCCGAAAAGACCCTCTTTGACCGCCTGGGCATTTTTAGAAACGGGTGGACGGTCGAAGCCGCCCACGCTGTCTGCGGCCTCGAAGGGGTCTCCGAGACCGAGAGTCTCGATAAATTGAGCCAGTTGCTTGATAAAAGCCTGGTGGTGCGCCTGCCCGATGAGCGTACCGAGCCGCGTTTTATTATGTTGCAAACCCTGCGTGAATTTGCCCTGGAAAGATTGGCCTGGCAAAAAGAAGCCCAGGCTTTGCGGGAGCGCCACGCCCGCTATTACTGGCGGTTGGTCGAGGAAGCCGAACCCCGGCTTGGCGGCGGTCCCCAGCAAGTCCCCTGGCTGGAACGGCTCGACCAGGAGCGGGAAAATCTGCGGACGGCCCTGCAATGGCTTCTCGAAAAAGCCCAGTCCACCCTGACGGCGCTTATCCTGGCCGAATACAGCCCGGAACCGCCAGATGAAACCCGGCTTGAGGCTACCCGGCACGCCCTTGAAATGGCGGCGGCCCTGGCTTCCTACTGGGATAACCGGGGTTATTACAGCGAGGGGCGCCACTGGTTGCGCCAGGTTATTGAGCTTCCGGCAGGTAAAGATGCCAGCGAACCGCTGCGCCGGGCCAGGGCCAAAGCCCTCAACCGGGCGGGCGACCTGGCCTTTTTACAGGGTGAGTACGCCCAGGCCCGGGTTTATCTCGAGGAAAGCCTCGAACTAAAACGTTCGCTGGACGATCGGGCCGGTATCGCGGCGGTTCTTAACAGCCTGGGGAATGTGGCGGTGTGGCAGCGCGAGTTCGACGATGCCATAAAAGTGGTCGAGGAAAGCCTGGCGATCCGGCAGGAGCTTAACGACTCGCCTGGGATTGCCCAATGCCTGCTCAACCTGGGCAATATCTACTCCATGACCGACCGCTACCAGAAGGCGATTGAAGCCTACAGCGAAGGGTTGGCTATCTCCGAGCGCCTGAATAACAAACAGGGCCAGGCCAATTGCCTCGGCAGCCTGGGCCGCGTCCTGATAATGGTCGAGGATTACGACAAGGCCGGGCGTTTGTTTGAGGAAGCCCTACCGTTGTTCGAGGAGTTGGGCGACCGGCGGCGTATAGCCATCACCCTCGACCTGCTCGGCTGTGTCTACATGAACCAGGGGAAATATGACCTGGCGTCCGAACTGACCATGCGGTGTATGGATATTGAGCGGGAGATTGGCGACCGCTGGGGAGTGGCGGCCTCGCTGCATAACCTGGGGAATATCCGGTTACGGCAGGGGTTGTTTGACGAGGCCCGCAGCCTCTACCTGGAAAACCTGGACGCCTATATCGAACTGGGCGAACGCTATATCGGGGACAGCCTGGACGACCTGGCCGGGCTGGCAATTGCCCAGCAAGAATTTGAAAAAGCCGCCCAGCTTTATGCTGTCTCGGAAAAGATAAGGGCGAAAGCCGGGACCAGGCGCGAGAGCTTTTTGCAATCAACCTACGAAAAACAACTGGTCAAACTTCACAGCCAGCTTGACGCCGCTTCGTTTGACGCAGCCTGGGCGCGAGGGGACGCCCTCGAACTGGACCGGGCCCTGGCCCTGGCCCGCAGCGCTACTTATTTCGCTACCACCCGAGAGCTACCCGGCGACTCGGCAGGGGCTACCGCCTGATCTATTTGCCCGCCAACCGCTAAAGCGTCCCTTCCTCGCGGAGTTGCCCGATTTCTTCCTCCGAAAGCCCCAGTATTTCTTGCAATATTTCTCCGGTATGCTGGCCCAGCAGGGGTGGGGCATGGCGAATTTGAGTTGGAGTCGCGCTCAAATGCATGGGCGAGCGGACCGTTTTGATTTTCCCGGCGGTAGGGTGCTGGATTTCCTGCACGATTTCGAGGGCCTGGGTCTGGCGGTCAGCGAAGACTTTATCAAGTGTTTTGATGGTGCCCGCCGGGATGTCCAGTTTCGCCAGGGCTTCTTCCCATTCCGCCGCCGGGCGTTCCAGCATAATTTCTTGCAGGATTGGTATAAGCGTGTCGCGATTGACCACCCGGCCCGAATTGGCGGCAAACCGGGGGTCGGCGGCCAGTTCGGGCCTCCCTGCCAACCCGCAGAACTTGCGGAACTGGGCGTCGGTGCCGATTGCCAGGACCAGCGGAATATCGGCGGTTTCGAAAGGCTGGTAAGGGGCCAGGTTGGGGTGAGCGTTACCCATCAGGCCGGGCGTTTTGCCGCTGGCGAGATAGTTCCCGGCCAGGTTTGCCAGCCAGGCCAGGGCGCATTCGTAAAGCGAAACTTCCAGTTTCTGGCCCCGCTTTTGGGGGTCGCGCTCGCGGGCGAAAAGGGCCGCCTGGATGATGTTGGCCGCGTACAGCCCGGTCGTAACATCCACCACCGCCACGCCGACCCTGGTCGGCCCGTTTTCAGGGCTGCCGGTAATGCTCATAATGCCGCTCTGCGCCTGGATCATCAGGTCGAAACCGGGGCGCTCTTTGTAGGGCCCGGTCGGGCCATAGCTGCTGATAGTGCAATAAATCAGGGCGGGATTTTCCTTTGCCAGGGTTTCGTAGTCCAGGCCGAGCCGTTTCAACTCCCCGAATTTGTAGTTTTCAATCAGGATGTCGCTTTTGGCCGCCAGTCGCCGGACGATGTTTTGCCCCGCCTCTGTCTTGAGGTTCAAGGTTATGCTGCGTTTGTTGCGGTTGATGCTGAGATAGTAGGCCGCTTCACCCCCGGCCCAGGGTGGACCCCAGGCTCGACTGCCGTCACCGAGGCCCGGTTGCTCGACCTTTACAATGTCTGCGCCGAGGTCGCCCAGGATTTGGGTACAGAAAGGCCCGGCTAAAATCCGGCTCAGGTCCAGTACCCGGATTCCGGCCAGCGCCGCCGGACGCCCGGTTTGAGTTTCGCTCATGTTTATTTCCTACGCTGCCTTAAGTTTGTCGATGGCATTTTGTTGTTCGGGGTTTACCGGGAACGCCTGGCGGTATTTTTGACAGTCCGAATATAAAACTTCTTTTTGCGGCGGGGTCAGGGCAATCTCGCAACTGCCATAGGCTTTTGACTCGGTAACGCCCGTCCTCAACAGGCCGAGCAGCGGCGCGTATTCGGCTTTGCGCGGCCCCGCGAACAAAAGGCCATGAAACGGCCTGGTAAGCGCCAAAGCCTGTTTGCTATCCTCGGCTATGGCGGATTTTAAGCCGTATTCGGCCACAGTTTGCAGGAAAGTCACCTCGGCAAATTTAAGTTTTAACTGGACAGGAGCAGCGTTACCGGCCATTTGTTTCGCCTATATGTTGAGTAAAAAGATTGGTAATTGAGATAAGCAATTCTAGCATAGAAGCCTGTATAGCTGATAGGAAATTCGCATGGTACCTGTTATCTAGCTGTCCCGTCAATTAATGGGTATATAGAGTAGTTTTTCGTCCCATTCTTCATTTGAGCTGGCTTGAATTACTAGCAGCAAATCGTTGACAATTGTATCTAAATCGGCGTGGGTCGAAACTATAAACAACCCCGGAACTTTTTTCCCTTTATCTAAATTTGAGTAGAAAACTTTGATATTTATTCTGTCCAATTCATCCGTAATCAGTATTCTGCCCTCTCTGGCTGCCCATCTCAATTCCGGCTCTACATACCAACGACCTATAAAAGATGGGCTGGGTATCCATTCAAGTTCATTATCTTGAACTTTCTTAATATCTAAATCGGGTAAAGCCTCAACCAACCTTTGGTAAATTTCAACGAATACTGTAAATGAAGTTGCAAGTTTTAACATCTGGTACTCCTGCTAAGCTTGATGTTGCTATACCTATATAGAGGTAAGCAGACATATATTATATTAGTATAGTCAAGCAAAAACCAGGGCAACAGCCCAAGTAAGACAGCTTTATTAAAACTATTTTTTACTCCATTTGTGTCAAATAGGACCACAGTAACTGTAAAGCCTGGTTAATAGTGTTTAAGCGTAATGTAGTTGTATGAGCTATACTGTAGCTGTTTTTCGTTAGTCAAAGTAAGACTTTAAGTCAAAACAGAATATAGAAAAAGCTTGAATTCAAGTTCAAATGCGCCCCAGGTCATCGTAATGGGCGACGTTATAACCGATATTATCGCTTACCAGGCGGGGGCGCTGGTGGAAGCCAGCGATACCCGCACCCGCATCGCTATCCGGGCGGGAGGCTCGGCGGCTAACCTGGCGACCTGGCTGGCTGCCTCTGGTCTTGAAGTGCATTTCGTCGGACACGTCGGGAACGACCCTTTCGGCTTCTACCACCGGCAGGAGCTTGAAAGGTTCGGGGTGATTCCGCACCTGAGTTTCGATGCCGCCCTCTCGACCGGCACGATTGTCGCCCTGATTGACCCGGTCACCGCCGAACGCAACATGCTGACCGACCGGGGCGCTAACCCGAACCTGACTCCGGAGGAGGTGCCCTGGGACCTGTTCCAGACGGGCAACTGCTTTCATCTCTCCGGTTATTGTCTCCTGGAAGCCGCGACCCGGCAGACCGCCCTGGCAGCCCTGGCGAAAGCCCGGCAGGAAAAGATGCGGTTGAGCGTAGACCCATCCTCGACCTCGCTTTTAGAAGAAATAGGTCCGGCCCGGTTCCTCGAATGGACCCGTGGAGCCGACATCTGTTTCCCCAACCTGGCCGAAGGTCGCTTACTGAGTGGCGAGGAAAGCCCGGAAGCGGTGACCGCCTGCCTGACCGAGTATTATGGCGAGGTGGTTTTGAAACTGGGACCGGAAGGGGCGCTCTGGGCCAGACAGGGCGAAGACCCCGTGCGGGTAACGGCCCTGCCGGTAAAAATCGTGGATAGCACCGGGGCGGGGGACGCCTTTTGCGCCGGGTTCCTGGCCGAATGGCTGCGGGGCGCTACTCCGCAAGCGGCCCTGGCGAACGGGGCGCGCCTGGGAGCGGTGGTGGTTAGCCAGGTCGGGGCTCGCCCGGATACTGCCGCCTAAGTGCAGTTTGCCGCCAATCCTACGTAAACCGGTAAGTAGCAAACCATTATCATTTTATACCTGGAAATTCACCTTTTTTAGTGATAATCTGTAGGCAATCACATAAAACAAACGCGAAACCTGTTGATAGAGATATTGGCAAGTTATCAGGGAATGTAAAAACCATTTCCGGTGAGAGATTCAGGAGGAAGGTTTACTATGATTACGTTTCTGGACGAGGTAAAATGTGTACCCTGCCACCGGGACGCTCCTAAAATAACCGAGGAAGAATTAGCCCGGTTGAAGCCGCAGATTCCCGATTGGGCGATTGTGGAGGAAGCCGCGATCCCCCGCCTGTTGCGGGTTTTCGAGTTCTCCGATTTTGCCCAGGCTCTCAACTTTACCAATCAAATCGGCGCTATGGCCGAACAGGAAGGGCATCACCCGGCGTTGCTAACCGAGTGGGGCAAAGTTACCGTCAGTTGGTGGACCCACAAACTCCAGGGGTTGCATATCAATGACCTGGTGATGGCGGCCCGGACCGACCAGGTTTTCCAGGACATCAGCGCCTACCAGCCTGCCGACTAAATAATTATCGTATAAAAAGTAAGAGGCCGGTCACCTGTGTAGCGACCGGCTTTTCTAAAATCCAATTGACCTGGCGAGTTAGCGGGAGTTCGGGATAATCACGCCGTCCTCGGTGATAATCGGCTCAAGTGCCGCGCTGGTGCCGACCGGTTCCAGGGCCGCCTGGACTCGCGCCTCCCGGACCGCCTGGCTGTCGCTGAGCGGGTTTTCCGACGCGGACATATCGAAGACTTCGGCCTGCTGGGTTTCGGACAGCACCGCCATATCTTCCGGCTCATTCGAAATTACCGTGTAGGAGCGGTCGACGGTCTTTGCCGCCGGGGCTCGGTGGGCGCTATGGGTGGTGTGGCTGTGAGTGGGCTCACTGTGTGCTGCCTTGCTTGTAGTTTTGGCCTGGGCCGTGCTTTTGCTCGCGCTTTTAGGTTTGGCCTCACTTTTAGGTTTGGCCTCGCTTTTGGTCCTGGTCGCTGTCTTTTTATGTTCCATTGCTCGTTTAAGCTCCTTTCCAATTTTACTCTTCCCACGTTTCCTTATAGGTACCCGAAATATTCGTAAAGCATAAAGGATTCCTCGGTTTTCTATTATTGGGAAGCAATTTTCCCATTGCTTAAAAATGACTTAACCACCTTAATAAATTCTTTCAGAGAAATAATAAACCTTTCAGAATTCTTTTGGGTAAATAGGCCAGCAAAAATCAAAAGGAGAGCTTATATGGAAGTTCAGATAAGACGGATGAAAGAGGTCAGCCCGGCAATAGTTTCCCAGCTGGACGAAATCCTGGATGAGCCCTGGGAGGTCGCGCAGGGCGAGAAATTTCTCGCCAATCCCGATAACGCTTTATTCCTGGCCTTCGTGGGGGAAAGAGTGGCCGGGTTTTTGACCGGCTATCGCCTCCAACGCCTCGATAAAAACCGGGCCGAGGTCTTGCTTTACGAGATTGAGGTACGCGAGGAATTTCGCAGACAGGGTATCGGCAAAAAGCTAATCGGGGCATTAAACGCCTGGGCCGCCGAAACGGGCGCATTCCAGACCTGGGTGTTGACTTATTCCGACAACACGGCGGCGATGGCCCTCTACAAATCTATGGATGGCGAGGAAGACCCGCCCGGCACCCGCATGTTTACCTATTATATTGATGATACTAAAGGGCTAGAAATTTGAGTTAAGTCACCGGGAAGGCGTATATTTAACTCGCTTTAGAACAGGAAAGGCCAATTCTTATTAAACTGATGGCACAAACTGGCCGCATGGCAAGTTGTTAGAAAGATAAATAATGCCGGTCGAAACAAATGACACAATCAATACCCTGTTAAGCCGCCCTTTGCTGGCGGTAATCGCGACCAACCGGGTCAGGGGCGGGCCGCAACTTTCGCTGGTCTGGTTTTATCGTGATGGTGATGTTATTGCTTTTTCTACTACCAGGGGCCGGGCCAAATACAAAAATATCGCGCGCGACCCCGGTATTAGCCTTCTGGTAGAAAATCCCGATGACGGCGAATACGTAACCGCTACCGGGCGGGCCGAGTTTGTCGAGGATGCGCAGCGTCACGCCTACGAAGAGAAAATAGTGGGACGCTATCTCACAGGTGAGAGCCTGACGAATATGCTCAAAAAGTTCCACGACGACCCGGACCGGGTTATCGTCCTGCTCCACGTTGAAAGGTTTGTCCTGCCCAATTATTAGAAATTTGCAGTAACACAACAAAAGAAAACAACAAAAAGAAGGGTCAGGATTTGTGAATTATCCTGACCCTATATTTATAACTTTGTAATGTTTACGCTTCCGTTATGGTAGCCGTATCGGGCTTGTATTTCAAAATAACCACCCCATTTTCCAGCGCCTCGGCGGACAATAATTTCAGTTTCAACTCTTTGTTGAGATTGTCAAAGAGCCCCCTGCCTCCACCCAGCACTATTGGGCTGACCGTCAGCCAGTATTCGTCAATCAGGCCCAGCCGCATGAATTCCTGGGCTACCGTCGGGCTGCCAAGCAACCACATGTCTTTGCCCGGTTGCTCCTTGATGCCCTGGATTTCCTCGGCCACAATGTCGTGGAGGACCACCGTATTGCGCCAGTTGTAGTGGTCTACCGTTTTGGAAAAGACATATTTGGTGGCTTTATCCAGCCAGTGGGCGTGTTTTACATCGCCGTCCGCGCTATCTTCCGGCTGGTCGAGCAGGGTGGGAAAATAGCCCTCCATCATCCCGAAGGTGATGCGCCCGTAAATCGCGGCGTCGGTGGTAGCGTGGAGCACGTGGCCCTTGTTTTGAAGCTCTTCATTGTAATAAATCCAGCCAATATCCATCGGGCCGGCCGGTCCCTCGAATTTGCCATCCAGTGAAATGTGTTCCAGGAAAATAACTTTACGCATGCTCAGGCTCCTTTTCTAATCATAGTCCGGTTAGTTAGTTTGGTTTTGCTTACACCTTAATCTTAGCCGAAGAAAAGGAGAAAGTCTTGAAAAAAATGGACATTTCCCAAAAATGTTTATTCGGCGAAAACTTCTTTGCCGAACTGGGCCGGGGTCAGTCCGTAAAAGCGTTTTAAGGAGCGGGTTAAATGCGATTGGTCGGCGTACCCGGCAGCGGCAACCGTATCGAGAATTGATTGGCCCTGTTGCAAGAGGTTTGCTGCCTGCTGGGCGCGTTCGATTTGCTGCAGTTCCTTGGGGGTCAGCCCGGTAGTCTGCAAAAAGTGGCGGCGGACCGTGCGTGGCGAAACTTCCTGGGGCTGGTTTTGTAAGGTGGCCCGGACCACCCGGTCGTGCGTGAGAATTTCCTGGCGGGCCAGGCGGTTCACAAAGACCTCGGCATTTTCAAAGTCGGGTAACTGCCAGGTCGAGCCGTTCAGCCAGAACGATTTCCCGGCCCCCTCCGGCAATAGCAGGTCGGTATTAACGAGTTCGGTCAGCAAAAAGGCCGGTAGAAAGACCCCCAGCTTGAACTTGATAACCAGGAACTCGGTGCTTTCGGCGGTGAACTTGGAGATAGCCCTGGTGGTCGGCCCTTCGACCGTGACTTTCACCCGGCCCTTTTCTTTCAGGAGGAGTATATTCCAGCGGCTGTCGGCGGGACAGGTCCGGTCATAATTCGGGTCGGAATGGCCGCGCCAGATGAATTCGATGTACGGGGAATCGGATTGTCTACCCTCAAAGAAAGCGCCCACGTCTTTATCTCCTGAAAAAATTTTAAAATAGGGGAGTAATAACAAACTACCAATTATTATATGGCAAAAAAAGTAAAAAAGGGCTGGCCGGTTTGAAAGGAAGATTCGCAGCCAAAATTGTAAAAGAAATGGTGCCAGTTGTTAGCTGCTTTGCTGTGATTACTCAAATAATTTGATAGTTATTAACAAGTTGTTAACAAAATAGGCAATTTTGACCCTTAAACTCTCAATTTGAGCTTTAACAATAGTTTAACAACTCGCTAAAAAGGCATTAAAGACTCCTCCCTAGAATAGAAAAGGATAGTAAGGCTAGGAAACTGCTTAAAATGAGTAAGAGAAGTTTGGGAGCGACGCTGCTTTACGTGTGAATAGACACTTTTTTAAGCTTTCTCCCTCCTAGGAAAAGAATAATTAGACAGGTTCCAATCTTAAAAATTGATTGACCAAAAGGAGAGACTTTTAATGCTTGCTAAAAGCAAAAGCGGCAAATTAACTTTTGCCGTATTGGCCGTTTTACTTCTGACGGTTGTACTGGCTGCCTGTGGTGATGCTACTAACACCACCGCCCCGGCCACGACTGCGCCTGCTGCCACTACGGCTGCGGCGGCTCCGACCACTGCGGCGGCTACCACGGCTGCCGCCATGACTACCGCTGCCGCGACCACGGCTGCGGGCACCAGCGCCGCCGCCACAACTGCGGCTGGCACCACCTCGGCGGCGACTACTGCCGCCGCTACCAGCGCCGCCGCCACTACCGCAAGTGGCACCGCCGGGGCTGACTCGGCCCTTCCTCCCGGTATCACCGCCGCCAGCCTGAACGCTAACCTGAACGGCAGCGGTTCGACCCTGGTCAACCCGGCCCTCAAAGTCTGGCAGACCGAGTTCGGCAAACTGGCCCCGAACGTTAAAGTGAACTATCCCGCCGGTGGTAGCGGCCAGGGTCGCAGCGACTTCCTGACCGGCAAGACCGACTTCGGTGTTTCCGATGTCCAGATTACCTCGGCTGAATTGCAGCAGAACAACAAAGACCCCAAATCGGTTATTATGATACCGGCTACCCTGGCTGCGGTCGTCCTGACCTACAATGTGCCAGGCGTTTCCGACCTGCAACTGAGCCCTGAAGTCATCGGCGGGATCTACACCGGCAAAATCACCAAATGGGACGATGCCAAGATTAAAGCTGACAATCCGAACGCGACCCTGCCGAGCCTCGACATCAAGTTTGCTGTCCGCTCCGATAGCTCCGGTACTTCCGATGTCTTCACCAGCTACCTGGTAGCGATCAGCCCCGACTTCAGCGCTGCGATGGGCGGCAAAAGTTCCGGTCAGCCGAAATGGGAAAATGCCGGTATCAACGTCACCACGGCTTCCGGTAATGATGGTGTGGCCGGTCTGGTCAAACAGACTCCCGGTACCCTCGGCTACAACGAAGTGGCGTACGCCCTTCAGAACAACCTGACCTATGCCTCGATCAAAAACGCGGCGGGCAAGTTTGTTAAACCGACCCTGGACAACATCAGCGCCGCTGCCGGCAGCGCCAAGCCGGATGACAACCTCAAAGTTGTACTGGTAAACCAGCCCGGCGACAATACCTGGCCGATTTCGACCACGACCTACTTCTTGCTCAACAAAGACTACAGCGACGCGGCCAAAGGCCAGGCTATTGTAGCCCTGGTCTGGTTTGCCACTCACCAGGGTGGGACCGATGCCAAGTCTGCCAACTATGCCCCGTTGCCGAGTTCCCTGGTATCGTTGGTCGAAGCCAAGCTGAAGACCATCACCGCCGGCGGCCAGCCCGTCATTAAGTAGGTTTGGAAAGCTAACCCATCCGGGCTAACCCCCGGATGGGCCTTCCACGGCAAAAGATATTGAGAAATCTCACAGTAAGGAACTGCGCAACAGTGCAGTTCCATGCTTATTTAATGGACAAGATGGTTGTAAATTTAATTTTGGCCGTATCGGACGGAAAAAATAAAAAACAAACTGGCTCTAGCACTGCTCCAGCTCATATTTACCCCAAATTTTTATACAAAATACCACAGCAACTTATGGAGGTAAACGGACGATGGCTACAACCTCGCCGGTAAATACTCGCGCTAAAACTGCTGCCGCTAATGATACTAACCTGGGGGACCGCATATTCGCTATTATTACCGCTATTACGGCGGGTATAATCGTAGCGATTGTTATTATTTTTGCGGTCGTTTTAGTAACTGGGTCGTGGACCTCGGTTGTCCATAACGGGTTAAACTTTATTACCAGCATTGACTGGCCTGATAACGGCTTTGACAACGCTTTATTCGGTGCTCAAAACTATATCTTTGGTACCATTATCACTTCAGCTTTCGCCCTCTTGATTGGCGGACTTGCCAGCCTGGGCGCGGCTATTTTTCTATCGGAATATTCACCGCCCTGGTTGCGTACGCCCCTGTCGTTCCTGGTCGAACTGCTGGCCGCCGTTCCCAGTGTGGTCTACGGTTTCTGGGGTATCCAGTTCGTTTCCGGGTTTATGGGTGGCCCGGACGGCGTTGAAAGAAGCCTGAACAAATTCCTGGGCTGGCTGCCTCTTTTCTCGGACAAAGTTGGCACCACCCGTGGCGCGACCCTGGAGGTTGCTTTTAACGGTCGCGACATCCTGGTAGCCGGCCTTATCCTCTCCATCATGATTATCCCGACCATTACCTCGATTAGCCGGGACGTCATTCGCACCGTACCGGACAGCCAACGCGAAGGTATGCTGGCGATGGGCGCGACCCGCTGGCAGAGTATCCGCCGGGCCGTCCTCTCTTACGGCAAGCAGGGCATTATCGGTGCCCTGATCCTCGGCCTGGGCCGCGCCCTTGGTGAAACTATTGCGGTTGCCTTCTTGATTGGTGGGGCCAGCACGGTCATCCCGCCCCAGGGCACGCTCTTGAATCGCGGCGAGTCTATCGCCAGCAAGTTTGCCAACAACTATAACGAAATTTCGCCCGCCGATACCAACGGCTTTAGCGCCTTCCTGGAACTCGGCCTGGTCCTCTTTATCATCACTCTGATAATCAATGTCATAGCCCAGATCCTGGTCAGCCAGGGTACCAAACATTCCGGCAAGAAAAACACCGGGCTCTGGTCGAACATCACGAAATGGCTCCAGTACCTGGTTTTCCCTATCCTGGTCCTGATTGCCAGCCCGTTCATCTCTTTGCCGGTGGCCCTGGTAGTCATTGTCCTGTGGGCTTTGCTCAAAGGTTTGCGGGCCTACCAGGTCCGGGTCGAGGAAAAGGGAGGCGAACTTCCCAAATTCCTGACCTATATCGCCGAACCGAATAAATCCTACAACTACCGCAAATTTATCAACCGTTTAATGCAGGGGCTTTTTGTGTTGGCCCTGCTGGTGGCGATTATACCGCTGGCTGCCATCTTCATCCTGGTAATCACCAAGGGATTGCCGGTGGTCTTCCAACCGGACTTCTTAATAAATGACACCAGTGGCCGCCCGCTCCTGGGGGGATTGCCTACCAATAACAAGGGTATCGCCCAGGCTATCCTGGGGACCGGGCTTTTAGTGGGTATGGCTTCAGTAATCGGTATCCCCCTCGGTATCCTGGCCGGGATTTACCTCTCGGAATACGGCAAAAACCGTTTTGGACGGCTGGTCCGTTTTACCGCCGATGTGCTGCAAGGAGTGCCGAGTATCATTATCGGCCTGTTCATCCTGACCGTGGTAATCAATAACAGCCTTTTTGTGCCGGGCCAGAAATACAACGGTTGGGCCGGTTCAATCGCCCTTGCCATAATGATGCTGCCGATTATCAGCCGTACCACCGAAGAAATTTTGCGCCTGGTCCCGGACAATATGCGGGAGGCCGCCCTGGCCCTGGGCGTTCCCAAGTGGCGGGTTATCCTGACAGTCGTTTTACCCGCCGCCTTGAGCGGGGTCGTGACCGGGGTTATTCTGGGTGTCGCACGTGTGGCCGGTGAAACCGCCCCGATTCTGCTTACAGCTCGCGGCAACGATAGTTTTAACGGTTTGAACGACCAGACCCCGGCCCTGACGCTGGTTATGTACAACTACGGTCGCCGCCCGGATGCCGCCTCGGTAGACCTTAGCTGGGGCGCGGCTTTTGTCCTGATGCTTATCGTACTGCTGTTGTCGTTTGGGGTCCGGTATCTGACCCGTAACCGCCTGAAAGCTTCGCTTTAAGCCGGGTTGTTCAAGAGGAGTTTTAAAATGATGCAGCCTACTACACAAACTGCAAATACCGGAGCCACTCCTTCGAACGGAAAGACCGCCGTTGGTAAAAGTGTGCGGACCGAGAAGTTGAATGCCTATTATGGCAAACACCACGCTATCAAAGATGTAACCGTTGAGTTCGAGCCGAACCTGATTACCGCCCTGATTGGGCCTAGCGGCTGTGGGAAGTCTACCCTCTTACGCAACCTGAACCGGATGCACGAGGTGGTACTAGGGGGCCGGGCCGAAGGCAAAATCTTTTTGGGCGACGAGAATATTTTAGACAAAAAGGTCGACGCGGCCCTAATCCGGCGCAAAATCGGCATGGTCTTCCAGCGGCCTAACCCGTTCCCGGCCCTCTCTATCAAAGAGAATGTTGTTTCGGGCCTGCGACTGGAAGGCGAGTCCAACCCCCACAAGTTGGAGCGGGTGATTGAGGAAAGCCTGAAACGGTCTTTCCTCTGGGACGAAGTAAAGGATAAACTCGATGAGCCGGGCGTATCCTTAAGTGGTGGTCAGCAGCAGCGCCTTTGCATTGCCCGGACGATTGCGGTTGAACCGGATGTCATTTTGATGGACGAACCCTGTAGTGCCCTCGACCCGATTTCGACCCTGAAAATCGAGGATTTAATGCTTGACCTCAAGCAGCGTTACACCATCATTATCGTGACCCACAATATGCAACAGGCCGCCCGCGTTTCCGATAAGACCGGCTTTATGCTGGCGGGGGCGGAACGGACCGGCCAACTGGTCGAATATAACGACACCAAGAAAATTTTTACCTCTCCGCAGGACCAGCGTACCGAAGACTATATTAGCGGGCGGTTTGGTTAAAAAAGAGCGAAAGCCTCTTTACCGGGGCTTTCGCTGACCTATTTAAGAGCGGGTATAAATTTAGAAGAAGGACTCTAAATTATGAGCGAATTTACAGGAAGTATAAGTAGCGTGAATCCCCTTATCCGAACCGCCATCAACGTGGCCGATGAAGCGGTGGCAGTCGAGGCCTTGGAAGCAGGTGAGCCCAAACTGGAAATCCAGGGTTTGAATTTCTTTTATGGCAAATTCCAGGCTTTGCGCAATATCAGTGTGAAAATGCCTGCCCGCCGGATTACCTCGATTATCGGCCCCAGCGGTACCGGCAAATCGACCTTCTTGCGGCTTTTTAACCGCATGAGCGACCTGGTGCCCGGCACCAGGGTCGAAGGCCAGGTCCGCCTGGACGGCCAGAATATTTTTGAAGGGCTTGACCCGGTAAGATTGCGCAGCAAAGTGGGTATGGTCTTTCAGAAGCCGAACCCCTTCCCGAAGTCCATCTATGACAACATTGCTTATGGCCCTCGTATGCACAGGATTAAAAACAAAAAGCAGTTGGACGAGATAGTCGAGCGCAGCGCCCGCGGGGCTTATATCTGGGAAGAAATCAAGGACAAACTGCACGTATCGGCTATGGCGCTATCGGGCGGCCAGCAGCAGCGTTTGTGCATCGCCCGCGCTATCGCGGTTGAACCGGAAGTCATTTTGATGGACGAGCCGTGCAGCGCCCTCGACCCGATTTCGACCATAAAAGTTGAGGAATTGATGCTGCAATTGCGGAGCAATTACACGATTGTGATTGTCACTCACAATATGCAGCAAGCGGCCAGGGCCAGCGATTTCACCTCGGTCTTTATGATGGCTCCCGACCGCGCCGGAGAACTGGTCGAATTCGGCCCGACCAAAGAGATTTTCACCCGGCCAAAAGATGAGCGTACAGAGCAATATGTAACGGGCCGGTTCGGATAATAGCCGAACCGGGCTTTGAGGGATGTGAGAAATGGTGACAAATAGACCCCGCTTTGAGCATGACTTGCAGGAATTGCAAGGTGATGTAGTAAATATGGGAAACCTGGTAAACAAGGCTCTGAACCAGGCGATTAATGCCCTTATTCGCCGTGATTATCATCTCTCGGAGTTTGTGATTGAGAACGACAAGGAAATAAACCGGCAGCGTTTTGTAATCGAGGAAAAAGCACTCAACATGTTCGCGACCCAGCAACCGGTGGTTGCCCAGGACTTGCGGATGGTGGCTTCGATACTTATCATTTCCAGCGAACTCGAGCGGATGGGGGACCACGCTCGCGGGATTGCCCGGATAAACATTTTGATGGGTGACCAACCGGGTATGACGGTGCCGGACGAGTTTTCAAAAATGGCCGAAATTAATCACCAGATGCTCGAAGCGGCCTTGAACTCTTTTACAAAACTGGATGCCGGTTTTGCCCTGTCAACCGCCCGTCGTGATGACGAGGTAGATATTCTTTACGATAGCGTTTACCAGAAGTTGTTGCACCTGATGTTGGGTGATTCTACGCTGATAAACTGCTGCAATTACTTAATCTGGGCCGCTCACAACCTGGAACGCTATGGCGACCGCATCATGAACATCTGCGAGCGGGTGATTTTTGTCGCTACAGGCCAGTTGACCGAGATTGTCCCCAGCCGTTTCGACCGGAAAGCGAGCGCCGGGCCGGTCTTTGCCAGCGCCCGCCAGGAGTTGGAAAGTTAGTTAGTTACCGGTAAAGTCGGTTACGCGGGCGAAAAGTTGTTTTAATTTCGCCACGTCCCCGGCGGGCAAGGGTGGTTTAAGGAGGGCTTCGGCGTTGGCCTTCAGGTGGTCAACGCTGCCGGTCCCGACCAGGACTACGTCAACCCCCGGCTCATAGCGGCAAAACCGGTAGGCCGCTTCGGTCAAACTCCCGGCTTTGCCGCCCTCCAGTAAAAAGCCCAGCGGTTTTTCTGAATCGAACTCGGCCCGGTCAATCTCCCCCTGCCGGGCCAGTTCTTCAAGAGCCTCGTTAAGAGTTTCGAAATTCTTTAAGGCCCGCCGCACCGCGAACATAAGTTGGACCCCGATTTGTTTGGCCTGGGTCTGCGGAAAAACGCTGTTCCGGGCGGTCTGGTTGACCAAATTAAACCCTACCATCATCACTTCCCAGAAATCATCTTTGACCGCTTTTTCCAGCATTTCGTGTCTTGGTTCCTGCACAAAGGCTTCTGTCACCCCGATATGCCGGATTTTCCCCTGTTCCCTGGCTTTTTGGAGGGTTGGGACCAGTTCGGTTACGGCATAGTCGTAGTCCTGGTGGTGTAAGCCGTGCAGGTTGTAAACGTCGATATAATCGGTATTGAGCCGTTTTAAACTGGCTTCAAGGCCCTCCAACAAATCGGTTGAAGTCGTGGAAAGCCGCCCGTTTTCCCTTTTGAGCCCTTTTTTGGTGGAAATAACCAGGTCTTCGCGTTTAACCCCGGCGATACCCTTTCCGACTGCTCCTTCGGTACCATAAACCTCGGCGGTATCAATATAGTTGAGACCGAGGTCCAGGGCGGCCCGGACCACCCCGGCGGCTTCATCTTCAGTCTTGCCCTGCGAAAGTCCCAGGCGGCTATGCCCGCCGCAGCCCAGGCCCATCACGCTCACACGCAGGCCGGTCTTACCCAGTGTCGTAAATTCCATTTTGCCCTCTTTAAGCTTTGTTAGCTTTGTTCGTTCCCCCATTTTTTGCTTCGCCCGGTGGCAAAGCCTATCAGGCCGAGTATAACAAAAACGGCCCGGTTTGGGCCATTTAAGAAGGGCGCCGGGCCAGGAAACCCCCGGTGTTAATATGGTCGACAAACTGGTCTGCCGGGTTAAGGTCGTAGAGGGTTCGACGGACCTCTCGCTCGAACTCGGCCTGTCTATCTCCGAGCACCGCTTTGGAGGCATAGGAAGTTGAATAAAGAAAGCCGATTATTTCATCGGCGGTCAGGTAACGAGTATCATCCACCTCGAAGACTTCGACCCGGTTAAAGGGAGATTGGTCCAGCATTTCTTCAAAGGTCAGGGTATGGCCCTGGTAGGTGGCAGTCCCGGCCCGGCGCTGCTCCCCCAGCATTTTTTGAATAATCTTGCGGATTTCGTAGGCCCAACCTTCGGTCTCGGTAGCCTCAAAGATGTTGCTTGACCTGGTGCCGATAATCGCCAGGGCTCCGCCGGGGTCAACCATCAGGTCGAGTTGGGCCAGGGTTGCGGCCTGGTCCATCCAGTGAAACGAGTTGCCCATGGTCACGACCCGGAACGAGCCCAGGCTTTTTTCCAGGGCGGGCAGGTCCGCCGAACCACCTTCGACCCAACGGACATTTTTAACCCTGGCCTCCTCAGTGGCAAGCGCGGCCTGTTGGAGCATCTCCGGTTCGGGGTCGAGGCCGACCGTTTCCTCGAAATGGACGGACAGGGGCAGGGTAAGTTGCCCGGTCCCGCAGCCGAGGTCGAGCAAGCGACCCTGACCGTTTAGTTGTAACCGGGTGACCAGTTCCCGGAAAAAGGCGGGTGAATATTTGTAGCGGTAACGGGCGTAATAGGGGGCCGTTCCCTTGAACAAATCGCGGTAGGATTTACTCATCTTTCAACCACTCCTCTAACCATTCTCGCAGCGATGGGGCAAATGGAGCATCTTCTAATTCTCCAGAATCAAACCCAAAGAGCGGACCATTTTCAGTGGAACAGTCCAAACAGGCAAATACACCATCCCCATAGTAGCAAATCGGCAACAAAGCATCCGGCCAGGAGTAGCCGTCCTCGCTATCAGGGTCTTCTACGCATAACCCTACAGTTAAGGCAGTACCGCCGTCGTCATCGGTAGCGCCGTTTGGCGATATTCCGAGTATGCCGTAGCCGGGACCAAATCCCCCATTAGCCACCTGGCTGTATATATCGCGTAAAAGTTGAGGCAGAGGAAAGTCCAATTCCTGTTCGGCGGCGTCGAGTTCTTCGAGGGTGGCAGGTGCCGGTATTACACTGGTGTAACCAAATTTGCCTTTACCAAATAGTTTTTCGATTTCTTGAACTTTTTTAGCTGCACCTTTGTAACGGTCGGGGTCTTTGATGCGTTCTTTTAACTGCTCGATAAGACTGTCCATGAATTTTCTCCGCATTTATGAATCCGGCACTAATGCACATGATAACAGGTTGGGTTGAAAAAGTGCCATTTTTTTGAAAACTCCTTGTGATTTCGACCGTGATATTGTCCAACGGACCGGAGATTCCGTGGCTCTGCCACGGAATGACAATTCGGAAGGTTGTACATCACGCCAACGGCGCTGCCTACGGGCTAGATTCCGCCAATGCGACACACCAGTGTGATTGCGACTAGCGCCGTGCGACGCGGAATGACAAAAACTAAAAACTGAAAACTAAACACTTTGCATTCACCCCTGGCCGGGCAATAAGACAGCATTGACTCTCCTAAAAGGCGGTGCTACAATCGAAATAACCGACCGACCGTCCGGTCGAATAATACGCAAAAATTCTGCCGGGTAAATAAATATGCTAACCAGACTGCCTGTCTCAATCCAGGAGCAAACCACGCTCCCGGTTATAGCCGCTCCCATGTTTTTAGTTTCCGGTCCCGATTTAGTCCTGGCGACCTGCCAGGCCGGGGTTATCGGTTCGTTTCCCGCCCCCAATGCCCGCACCCTCGAAATCCTCGATGATTGGCTGGGCCGGATTACCACCGGGTTAGCCGCCGCCAGGACCGCCAACCCGCGCCAGCGTATCGCGCCCTGGGCCGCCAACATCGCGGTCCACCGCTCTTACCTGCGCCTCCGCGACGAGCTTGACCTTGTCGTGAAATACCGTGCCCCGATTGTAATCACCGCCCTGGGCAGTCCGGCCCCGGTGGTCGAAGCGGTCCACAGTTACGGCGGTCTTGTCTTCGCCGATGTGAATTCGGTCGGGTTCGCCGCGAAGGCCGCCCGGACCGGGGTGGATGGGCTGATACTGGTCAGCGCCGGGGCCGGGGGACATACCGGGATGGTCAGCAGTTTCGCTTTCGTGGACGCGGTCCGCTCCTTCTGGGACGGTATATTGGTTGTGGCCGGGGGCGTATCGAACGGGCGCGGTATCCGGGCTGCCCGGGTCTTAGGGGCCGACCTGGCCTATATGGGCACCCGCTTTATCGCCACTACTGAAAGCATGGCTAGTGACGACTACCGCCAGATGCTGGTTGATTCTTCCCTTGAAGACATTGTAATGACGAACGCATTCACCGGGGTCTACGCCAACATGCTCAAGCCGAGTATTCGCCGCAAAGGGCTCGACCCCGACAATTTGAAACCCAAAGACAAAATTGATTTTGATGACCCGCAAGGTGCGATGAAAGCCTGGAAGGACATCTGGTCGGCAGGGCAGGGCGTGAACTCGATAAAACGCGTCACCCCGGTAGCGGAACTGGTTGCCGAGTTGTGCCAGGAGTATGCCCAGGCCCTCGCCGCCGAACGCCAGCCCGACCCCTGGGCCGACCTTCCCGCCGCAGCCTCGCCCGGCCCGGTTGCCGCCCCTGCCCGAAATTAGAGAAAAGATAACGAGCTAACATACAAGGGAGATAACAAGGAGGTTAATTTCTATGACAACGCTGGTCCAGACAATCAATCCCTATTTGCTGGGCGGTTATGCCCCGGTAGGAACCGAAATCGAGGCCGAACGCCTGGAAGTTATCGGCGAAATCCCGAAAGACCTCAACGGCGTCTATGTCCGCAACGGCCCAAACGACCAATACCCGGCAGGCGGGCGCTATCACTGGTTCGACGGCGACGGTATGCTGCACGCGGTCCATATCGAGGACGGCCAGGTCAGCTACCGCAACCGCTGGGTCCGCACTACCGGGTTTCAGCGCGAGAGCGCCGCCGGGACTGCCCTCTGGACCGGGTTGCTCGAACCGATGAACGCGAATCCTGCCGACCAACCCCTCAAAGATACCGCCAATACCGACCTCGTTTATCACAACAACCAGTTGCTGGCCCTCTGGTATATTTCGGGCAAACCTTACCGGGTCGACCCCTGCACCCTCGAAACGCTCGGTGTCGAGAATTTCCGGGGCAAGCTCCGCAACAACGTTTCGGCCCACGCCAAGGTAGACGAGCATACCGGGGAACTCCTTTTCTTTGACTACGGCCCGCGCCCGCCCTATATGACCTACGGTGTGGCCTCGGCTGCGGGTGATTTAACCCATGTCGTGCCGATTGATTTGCCCGGTCCCCGTTCCCCGCACGACATGGCGATTACCGAGCATTACTCTATCCTGTTTGATATGCCGCTCTTTGCCGACCAGGAAGCCCTCAAAAAAGGGCGCAACAAGGTCAAGTTCCACCGGGATATTCCGACCCGCATCGGGGTTATCCCGCGCTACGGGGCCAGCGAGAGTATCCGCTGGTTCGAGGCTAGCCCCTGCTATATGTACCACACTATCAACGCCTGGGAGGAAGGCGACGAAATCGTCCTGCTCGGCTGTAAGGTGGTCGAGCCCGAACCGCCCGACCGGGGCGAGGGTGAACTGGCCCGCATGCTCCAATTTTTGCGGCTCGACGCCCGGCTCTACTCCTGGCGCATGAATTTGAAGACCGGAGCGGTTAAAGAAGGCTTCATGGATGACGCCAACACCGAGTTTCCGACCCTCAATATGAATTTCCTGGGGCGCCCTTCCCGCTACGCCTACAACGTCCATATCGCGCCCGACCCGACCCTCCTGTTCGATGGGCTGGTCAAGTACGACACCGTCACCGGGCAAGCCTGGCAGCACCGCTTCGGACCGGGCCGCTACGGTAGTGAAGCGCCTTTCGCCCCGCGCCAGGGCGCGACCGCCGAAGACGACGGTTACCTGTTAAGCTTCATCTATGACGCGCCGAGCGACACCTCGGAACTCCTGATAATTGATGCGCGGGATATGCTGGCGGAACCGGTTGCCCGGGTGCGGATACCCCAGCGCGTGCCGCTCGGTTTCCACGCCTGCTGGGTGCCCGGCGAGAATTTGCCCCGCGCCCGCTAACTTTTTGGAGTAAGTAAATAATCAGCTTAGTTTTACAAGGAAGTGACCGAGATGATTTTATGCCCTGAAGAACGGATTCGTGAATATACCGCGAAAGGCTGGTGGGGGACGACTACCCTTGATGACCTGGTACACCGGAGCGCCCGGGAGCATCCCGACACGGTTGCGGTGGTGGACCCGGCTAACCGGGCCGAGTTTACGGATGGCCCGGCCCGCCGCCTGACCTGGGCCGAACTCAACCGGGAAGTAGACAGGCTGGCGGTGCGGCTGCTCGAAGCCGGTCTCGAAAAGGACGATATAATCGCGGTTCAGTTACCCAATATCATCGAACTGATCGAGGTCTACCTGGCGGCAGGCCGCCTTGGGGTCATTGTCAGCCCGTTCCCGGTGCAGTACCGCGACTACGAAATCGAGCAGTTGATTCCCTTTATCGAGGCCAAAGTTTTCATAACCGCGACCCGTATCGGCAAGCACGCTCACGCCGAGATGGCCGTCAACTTGCAGGACAAGCTGCCTTCCCTGCGCCAGGTGCTGGCCTGGGGCGAAAACCTGCCGGAGCGGGTGGTAAGGCTGGACCGCCTGATGGCCGAGCCGCACGACGACCTCATCCTGGCGAATTTTAGTCAGGCTAACCCTATCACAGCCAACGACATTCTCACGATTTGCTGGACTTCCGGCACCGAGGGCCGCCCCAAGGGCGTACCGCGCAGCCACAACGACTGGCTGGTCCCCGCCTACGGGACGGTCGACGCCGCCGAGCTTGAACCGGGCTGCACCGTCCTGAATCCCTTCCCGCTGGTCAACATGGCCGGTATCGGCGGGATGCTGGTGCCCTGGCTCCTGACCGGGGGCAAACTGGTCCAGCACCAGCCCCTCAACCTGATGGTCTTCATGCAGCAAATTGCGGTCGAACGAGTCAATTATACCGTGACGCCCCCGGCCCTGCTCAACATGCTTTTGCAGAACAAGCCGCTTCTTGAAAAGGCCGACATCAGCTCGATAAAGACCATCGGCTCCGGTTCGGCCCCGCTCTCTCCCTGGATGGTCAAAAGCTGGCAGGACGATTACGGTATCTACGTGCTGAACTATTTCGGCTCCAACGAAGGCGCGACCCTGGTCAGCGGTCCTAACGAAATGCCCGGCCCCGAAAACCGGGCTTTGTACTTCCCGCGTTTTGGCGTCCCCGGTTATGAGTGGAATGCCCGTGTCTCGAAGATGATGCAGACCCGGTTGGTGGACCTGGCTACCGGCGAAGATATTACCGGGCCGGGCCAGCCGGGCGAACTTCTCATCAAGGGCGCGGCAGTCATGACAGGCTATTACAAAGCGCCCGAACTGAACAAACGCGCCTTTGACGACCAGGGCTATTTCCATACCGGCGATGTTTTCGAGATTAGCGGCGAAGGCGATAATTTACCGTTTTACCGCTACGTGGGCCGCTCGAAAGACATCATCATCCGGGGCGGCCAGAACATTTCTCCCGAAGAAGTCGAAAACTTGTTGCAAGGGCATCCCAAGGTGGCCGAAGTCGCCGTTATCGGCTATCCCGACCGGGTGCTGGGTGAGAGGGTCTGCGCCTGTGTGGCCCCGCGTCCCGACCAGGAAATCAGCCTGGACGAACTGGTTTCGTACCTCAAAGAGAAGAAGATTGCCGTCTTCAAAATGCCGGAACGGTTGATTGTGCTGGGGAACCTGCCGCGCAACCCGGTCGGCAAACTGCTTAAAGGCAGTCTGCGCGAACAGGTCCGGCAAAAAGCCGCCAGCGAGGAGGTGCCCGCATGAGCGCGCCGGTTTACGTGCTGGGTGGGTTCCAGACCGATTTTGCCTATAACTGGGACCGGGCCGGGCAGACCATGTACGACATGCTCGGAGCGGCGGTCCGGGGCGCGCTGGAAGCGACCGGCCTCGAACCGTCCGAGGTCGAAACGGCCCATATCGGCAATTTCGCGGGCGAACTGTTCTGCGGGCAGGGGCAGCTTGGCGGCTTTTTCGCCTCGCTCGACCCGGCCTGGTCGGCCCTCCCGGCTTCCCGGCACGAGGCGGCTTGCGCTTCCGGCAGTATCGCGGTCCTGGCGGCCAGCGCCGAAATCGAGGCGGGGCGCTACGACCTGGCCTGTGTGGTTGGTATCGAGCAAATGCGGAACGTGTCCGGTCAACAGGCGGCGGCTTACCTGGGGGCGGCGGCCTGGAACGGGCGCGAGGCTCAAAATGCCCGCTTCCCCTGGCCCTATCTCTTTAGCGAGATTGGCGACGAGTACGACCGGCGCTACGGCCTGAAGTACGAACACCTGGCCCGGATTGCCCAAATTAATTTCGATAACGCCCGTCGCAACCCCAACGCCCAGACCCGCAAGTGGACCTTTGGGCCGGAAAGTTTCAGGGAGGACGATACCCACAACCCGCCTATCGAGGGCCGTTTGCGCAAGCAGGACTGCGGCCAGATTACCGATGGCGCGGCGGTCGTCTTCCTGGCCTCGGAAGATTTCGCCCGGCGTTACGCGGCCCGGCGCAACCTCTCTTTTGAAAAGCTCCCACGTCTTAAAGGCTGGGGGCACCGGACCGCCCCGATACTGCTAGAAACCAAACTCTCGGCCAGCCGCGACCAGCCCTATGTCTTCCCGCATGTCCGCCTGGCTATCCAGGACGCTTTCCGGCGGGCCGGTATCGGGGATGTCTACGAACTGGACGGTATCGAGACCCACGATTGTTTTACCACGACCGAGTACTTGGCGATTGACCATTTCGGCCTGACGCCACCGGGCCAAAGCTGGCAGGCCATCGAAAACGGCACTATTGAGCGGGACGGTCGCCTGCCTATCAACCCCAGCGGCGGGCTGATAGGGCTCGGCCACCCGGTTGGGGCTACCGGGGTACGCATGGTACTGGACGCCTACAAGCAGGTTACGGGTACGGCGGGCGATTACCAGGTCGGGGTAGCCGCCCGGAACTTCGCGACCCTCAACATTGGCGGCAGCACTACTACCTGTGTCAGTTTTGTGGTCGGGACGGCCTAGCGACCCAGGTTGTATAATCAGGGCCGCTAATTGGATTCAAAATTTAACAGCAAGTCGAGGTAAAACTTGGAGGCAACCCGTAAGGACAAGGGCATGCAGGTGCAGGTCGAGGTAAAAGAACGCGAGAAGGAAATCCTGGCGGTGGCGGCCCAACTTTTCGCCCAGGAAGGCTTCGAGACCGTGGCGGTCCGCAATATCGCCGAAGCGGTCGGCCTGTCCAAGGCTACCCTCTACCACTATTTCAAGGACAAGGACGAGATTTACGCCCGGATTGTCATTGATACAATGGAGAAAATTTGCCTATATGTCGAGGGCCGGGTCGCCGGGGCCGGTTCCAACCGCGAACGGTTGGTCATCTTTATGGAAGCTAACGCGACCTTCTTCGAGGAGAACATCTGGACCGCCACGGCTTTGCTGCTGGGCCTGGGCGGTCTGAACCAGCCTCACCAGCGTGAGAAAGTGGCCTACTGGCGCGACCGCCACGAGCAAAATCTGCGCAAAATCATCCGGGACGGCATCGCGGCGGGAGAGTTTCGCCCGGTTAACCCGGCGGTGGCGGGTCGGGCTATCCTCTCTACCCTGAACTGGATGGGACGCTGGTACAAACCGGACGGCCCGACCCGCGCCCACGAGTTCGCCCTGGAATATGCCGACCTATTCCTGGGTGGCCTTGTCGCCTGAACCTTTTCAATAAAAAAAGGGCTTAGAAACGCAAAAAATGTTCTAAGCCCTTTTATAATTTATTGCAAGAAATTTTAGGCGACCAGGCCAATTCCCCTGGCGACCTGGTAAGCACCGAGAAGCGCCAGGACCACAAAGAGGCCCAGGTACAGACTGCGGTTGCCTTCCCGTTCGGACATAGTGCGGAACCCGATGAAGGCCATGATGATAGCGATAGCCCCTCCTATAAGGGCCACCAGGTTTAAGGAACTCTGGTTGACTACCTGGCCGTTAACGGTCTGCGTGGTAGAACCACCAATAAAGAGAAAGAACGGTAAAATCCCGGCAACCAGTCCAACAATGTCATTTTTAGTCAGGCTCATTTATTTCTCCAGAAAATTGTTATTTTTGAAAGTCAGTTTATCTAACAGGTCTCGGTCAGGGACGGTTTTTCAGGGGCACTCTTATATAAACCGGACTTTCACAACAATTTTCTAGACGAATTTTACTGATTGCCGAGGGCCTATGAGCCCTTCTGGTACTGGCGGACATAGTCAACGGTGAGCGTTTGCGGAAAAGCTGCGTCCGTACCGACCGGGCCGCCCAGGTCACCCCCCACCGCGACATTAAGCAGGAGGAAAAACGGCTGGTTGAAGACCCATTTGTGGGGAGAAACGCTCGGGGGCGAGGCCCTGTGGTAGACCTTGTTATCAATGTACCAGACAATCTGGTCCTGTTCCCACTCGATAGCGAAGACGTGATAATCGTCAGCCACCGCCCCCGGTAAATCATAGGTCTTGCCAAACCCGTTCGCGCCCGAATAGCCTGGCCCGTGAATGGTGCCAAAGACCCGGTTGGGCTGGCGTCCCACGTACTCCATGATGTCTATCTCGCCGGACTGCGGCCAGCCAACCTGGTTGATGTTGGAACCGAGGGCCCAGAAGGCGGGCCAGAGACCGCTCCCCCGCGGCACTTTTAGGCGGGCTTCAATCCGGCCATAGGTAAGCTGGACCTTATTGGCCGAAATCAGGCGGGCCGAGGTGTACTGGCAGGGGCCGTAATAACAGTTTAGATTGGCGGCGGGGTCGGCTTTCCGGGCCGAAATTACCAGGTTCCCCTTGCCATCCAGGGCGGCGTTCTCGGTGCTGTCGGTATAGTATTCGAGTTCGTTGTTGCCCCAGCCCCGGTTGCCGTTGGCGGTGCCGTCCCCGATTTCGTGGCCCCAGGTGGCAGGGTTGGGTGGGCTCCCGGCGGCTCCGTCAAATTCGTCACTCCAGACCAGTTTGTAACCGGGCCGCTCCGTCACATTAAAATTTAGGGTCGGGGATGGCGGCGGACCCTGGGTCGGGGTTGGATAGGGTGTGTAGGTTGGACCGGCGGTTGCGGTCGGACGCGCTGTCGGGCTGAGGGGTACGGGAGGTGTGGTTGGCTGGTTAGTGGTGGTTGGGTTAGTGGCTGGCGAGGGAGTGTTCGCGCTGGAAACGACAGTAGTGGTTGGCGCAGTTGCGGTGGGTGAACCGCAGGCGCCAAGCAAGACTGATAGCGCCAGGATTACAACGACCACCACCCCAGGGGCGATGCCGGCGCCAGGCCGGAAAGGTCGGTCCTTCCCGGCCTGTTGTTTCGGCGCGGGCCTATTGTCGTCGGACATCGCTTAAACTCCCTCTGAAAATGTAATTTTATTCGACCGAAACAGGTAAAGAAACGGACTGGCCGCCCAACCGGGAAGACTCCCGCATCGCTACAACGATTTCCTGGTCCACACGACCCTGGGCTGCACCATAAGTCGGTTCGGTACCGTCGCGGACGGCGTTAACCAGGCTCATAATACACCCGGCCACCCCAATTTCGTCGTCATGCCACTGGATTCCGTTCTCCCTGAGAAGGTCATAAAAAGGATTGTCCCAGCGCACTTCCGGCTGGTCGGAGTCGCCCGTAAAGGCTACGAGGGCTCGTAAAGGCCCGCCATCCAGCCTTTCCCAGTGGCGTTGCAGGGTGATGAATTGGGGTGCTTTCCGGCTGGCGTCGAGCAGGGTCAATTCCTCTTTTACATCGAGGTCTACCCCCACGGTCAGGCCCATCCCCTTTTCGGCCAGGAAGCGGCTGCTCCGCCACCACCGCAGGGCCGAGTCGTAACCGACATTGGTCCAGTGGTAAATCCCCAACCGGCCATCGGCAAACTCAATCATGGCGTGTTCCTGGGTCTCGTCACGCGGGGCGACCGGGGCATTAAAACGCGACCCGTGGGCAGCCAGGGGATAGTCCCGGACGAACCCCTGCACCCGCACCGGCACCGCGTCAAACCCCAGGTAGCTCCGCAAAACGCTCACTCCGTGGTAGCCGTGCCCGGCAAAGTCGTTAAAAGCGGTATAGACCTGGCCGAATAGACCGCTTGCCAGCAGTTTGAGCTTGATTTGCTCAAGCGGGCGGCGATGAAACTGCTCGGCCACCTCGATTTTAAGGTTGCGTGCGGCGGCAGCCTGGATAATGGCGTCGGCTTCTTTGAGAGAATGCGAAATTGGTGTTTCCACCAGCACGTGCAAGCCGTTTTCGACCGCCATCAGCCCGACCGGGCCGTTGGCCCCGGAATTCACCGAAACGACCCCCACCTGGGGCGCGGTTTCCCGGACCAGTTTTGCCAGGTCGGTATACCAGGGCAGGTTGAGGAATTGGCCTAATTCCTGGGCCGAATTTTCGTGGCGCGACCAGACGGCCACCACCTCGACCTCACCTGCCTGGGCCAACCCTTTGAGAATCGGGCCGTAAACCTTCCTGGAACGGTTCGAGCCGCCAAGAATGGCGACCCGAACCGGAGTTTTTGAAGTCAAAATTTCCTCCGTTGACTCTGCGTTTAGCCCTCTCGTAAAGGCTAAACGCTTAATCCTAATAAAGGTGGATGGTGCCGTCACCGCGCCGGTGGGTCGGCATGTACGCCTGCTGGTAGGGATACTTTTTGGCTTCTTCTTCGTTAATGTCGGTGCCAAGGCCCGGCGCTTCCTGCGGGAAGGCCATGCCGTCTTTGTAGTAGCCCATACCCGAAACCACATCGTAGAGTTGTTCCGGGAAGCTCACCCACTCCTGGACGCCGAAGTTCGGGATGCTGAGGTCTACGTGCAGGGCTGCCGCCTGACCGATGGGGCCGAGGTCCGCCGCGCCGTGGAAAGCCGTCCGTACGAAGTAAGAGTCGGCCAGCACACAAATCCGGCGGCTTTCGGTGATACCGCCGACGTGGATAGGCGCGGCCCGGATGAAGTCAATCCAGTGGTTCTGGAACATCGGGATGCACTCCCAGCGCGACGTGATAATCTCACCGATAGCCAGCGGGGTCGTGGAAGCCTGGCGTAGCATCGGGTAGAAGTTGGTCTGTTCAGGGCGCAGGGCGTCTTCCAGGAAGAACAGGCGGTACGGTTCCAGGCTCTTGGCAAGTTGAGCCGCCTCGTTCGGGGTTAGCTGTTCGTGAACATCGTGCAGCAGGTTTATCTCCATGCCGAGGGCCACCCGCATGTGTTCGAACATTTTAGGGGTGGAAACCAGGTAAGGCTCGTAGTTGAAATAGTCGGTGCCTTTATGGCCGTGGATACCGGAAGGCTCGTTGCGGATGAAGCCCAACCCGCCGTAGCCGCCATAGCCGCCTTCCAACTGGCAGCGCACGAAGCGATAGCCTTTTTCGATAAACGAGCGGGCCGAGTCTTCAACCGCCTGGGGGGTGGGGCCGTGTGCGTGACCGTAAACCCACGCGCCATCTCGCGACCGTCCGCCGAGCAACTGGTAGACCGGCATGTTGGCGACCTTGCCTTTAATATCCCACAGGGCGAAGTCAATCGCCGCCAGGGCCGCCGCGAAAATCGGCCCACCGCGCCAGTAGCCACTATAGTAGAGGGTGTTCCAGATGTCCTCAATCTGGGCCGGGTCGCGCCCGATAATCAGGTTGGAAAGATGCTCGATAGCTTTGGCGACGATCGGCTCGCTGCCGTTAAGGGTGCCTTCACCGACGCCGTAAATTTCCGGTTCGTCGGTCATAATCTTTACGAAAAGGAAATTCCGCCCCGGTGCGGTCAGAATCACTCTCACTTCGGTAATTTTCATTGGTTCACGTCCTCGTAAATATCTTTAATTCCAATCTCCAAAATTGCTCATAGACTGCTAGATGTCGTAGCCGCGCGGGTTAAGCTGGGCTACCAGGCCGCCATCCACATAGATAACCTGCCCCGTGATATAGGCCCCATCCTCGGAAGCCAGGAACGCTACCGCTGAGGCGATTTCCTGGGGAGTGCCAAAACGGGAGAGCGGTACCCGCCGGGTCACTTCCTGGACGGCTGGATTGTGTTCAGCCGAAAACTTCCGGCCCGACCGGATTGCTCCGGGCGCGATGGCATTCACCCTGATACCGAAATCACTCAGTTCCAGGGCCATTGCCCTGGTCATCGAATCAAGCGCGCCTTTGGTCACGTCGTAGGGCAGGCCCCACCAGTGCGCCCTTAACCCGCCCACCGAGCTGATATTGATGATGTTGCCGCCCTTGCCGCTATCCCGCATCATCTCGGCGGCCCGGACCGCGCAGAGATACGGCCCTCGGATGTTGCTGGCTAGTTGCAGGTCGAGGTGGTTTTCGGTTACATCAAAAAAGTGGGCGCGTTTGAGGTGCGCGGCGTTGTTGACCAGCAAATCGAGCTGACCGTAAGCCTCCCGCGTCTTTTCAAACAGCAAGTTGACATCTTCGGTCCGGCCCAGGTCGCCCGGCACCCCTATTACTTCGGTGCCGAGTTCGCGCAATTGAGCGGTAGTGGTTTCAACTTCGCCCGGTTCCAGCCCGGTCACGACCACTCGCATGCCTTCCAGGGCCAGCCGGATGGCGATACCTTTGCCGATACCCCTGGCCGAGCCGGTAACGATTGCTACCTGCCCTTTGAATTCGGGATAGCGCAACCGGATAGCCCGGACATCCAGTTCATCGGAAAATCCGGTTACTTCTTTATCCAGTTCCATTTAAAAAGCCTCTTTACGGAATGATTTTGTTGTTGGGCCCGGTGCTGGCGACGCCTTTTCAAGGGCAGCGCCTTGTCATGGCCTAAAGTCAAATCATTTTAGAATTAGGCCGCTTTTATTGCAAGTGTAATAGGGGAATACAGGGTGTTTAGTGTTCAGTTTTTAGTGATTAGAAGCCAGTAGTCAGAGGTCAGAAGCCAGTAGTCAGAAATTAGAAATCAGTTTTTAGTGGTTGGTACCCCGCGAGTACGTACGACCTTTGGGGCGCGCACAGTCGAGGAATTTCTGGTCCGTTGGACAATATCACGGTCGTAAAAGACTTGTCATTCCGATCGAAGTGGCAATCGCATTGGCGGAATCTAGCCCGAAGGGTTCCTTGGGGGCAGCGCCGATGGCGTATATCACAGCCGAAGGTCAATGATAAGGTCTTCGGATTTTGTATTTGTCCTGGGGAATGTGTGAGAAAGCCGGGTAAAATTTATCGGTGGAAGGCCAGGGGAAATTAAGGCCCAGGAAAATCGAAGTTACAATAAGAACTCAAAGCCATTACCGGCTATGGGCGGTCAGTTCCTGGTACATCAACTCGGTTTCTTCGTTTTCGAGGGCCAGCCATTCCGGGCTATTGGTCCGGTTGAGCGCCAACCGCCAGTAGAAGATGCCCCAGGCTATATAAAGAAAGATGATTCCGATGATGGCTAAAAGTAAAACGTCCATTTTATAAAATACCCCGTTTTTCTGAAATCTGCGCTAACCACACCATTATTTACCACAAGGTTGATATACCGATTCTAGCCTTCTGGCCGGGCCGGGTCTGTAACCAGGCTTACATTTTGAAGGATAAATAACTCACCATGTGAATATCATGCAGGTTTCGGGCCGGTTTTTTATGCTTTTGGGGCCAGACTATATTATAATTGAGAGGTTATAACAACCTGGTTTTATTAAGGAGGTTACAGGATGAGCCAGTTACAGAAAAAGCCGGAGCCGCTGATGGCCTATCCCTATCACCTGCCTGATAAGCCGGTGCCGAACGGACCTTATATTTCCTACGAAGAATTTTTTGATTGGGCCGATGAGGATACCCTGGCCGAATGGGTAGACGGAAGGATTCATCTGGGCAGCCCCGCAAGCTGGCAGCACCAGCAAATTGCCGGTCTTCTTTATGAAGTGCTGACAACTTATTCCCGCCTGTTCGACCTGGGGGTGGTTTTGCAAAATCCTTTTCAGATGAAACTGGGCGGGCAACGCGGTTCTGGGCGGGAGCCGGATGTCATGTTCCTGTCAAAACTCCACCAGGCCCGGCTGGAAAACGGCCTGGTACGCGGCCCGGCAGACTTGGTAATCGAGATTACTTCCCCGGAAAGCGAATGGCGCGACCGTTACATCAAGTTCCAGGAATATGCCATCGGGGGTGTGCCGGAATACTGGCTGGTTGACCCCGGTCAGCAGCAAGCCGAATTTTATCGGTTGGACGACCAGGGCCATTACCACAGCCAACCGCTCGACGCTGAAAATCGCTACACTTCCCAGGTTTTACCCGGTTTCTGGCTCAAACCGGCCTGGTTATGGCTTCAACCTTTGCCGGATGCCCAGGATATTCTCAAACTGGTCGGTGGGGAAACCTTTGCGGTTTACCAGAATCGCCCGCCCCGTTCTGATTTGTAGTTACTTTCTGCTTAGAAATAATATAGGGAGGGTGGCATATAGCCACCCTCTTTTTAATCCTTCTATCTTTCCCCTCTATTAGCTTTATTCTTTCTCAAAAACAAGTAAATCCCAGTAATCCAGGCCCGGTATTTCCAGGGTCAGGCGCTGATGGTTGCCCGCGAGAGTTTCCCGGCTTAGCGCGATTTCCTGGGCGGAGGCGTCACCGTCGGGGGAGGCCAGCCAGGCTTTTTTTAGGCTTGTCGCCTCGTCTTCCGGCAAGGTCAGGGTCAGGGTCAGACCAGCTAAAGGCGTGGGCGTTTCCTTAAAAGCGTTCCACAGACTGTCGTGCAAACCCTGCAAATTGACCAGGTTTAAGGTTGTGAAAGATTTGCCCTGCCGCAGCAAAACCCAGACCTGCCCCGCTTTGGCCTCGCCGCTGACCTCGATTGGTTCGCCGCCCCGGCTGATTTCGACCGTCGCCTCGACTTCGGCGCTCGGTAAAGGCCGGGTGGTCGGGTCGGACAGAACGTTCTCGTAACGCACCAGGAAATCGTAATAGTGGCGCATTTTCAGGGCGAAATCTGGCTGGAACTGGCCGTAGTAGGGGTAGTAGGGGTCGGCCAGGACGCCGTTCTTTTCGCCCAGGAGCAGGTGAAAACCGCCGCTGGCGTAAATTGCAGCCGTCGCCAGCAGGGCCGCGTTCTCGGCTCCGGCTACCTTTTCCGCCGGGTTGGCCGGGACGTGTCCCTGGACGGCATGGGGCGCTTCATCGGTGGCGGAGTTATCCGAAAGCCGCAGCCCTTCCGGCAGAAAAGGCGACAAATAGGCCGCCAGGATAACCTGTTTGTGGTTCTGGCTCGACCCCGCCAGGCGCTGGGCATTGATAATCAGGTCGTGCAGGTCCTTATATTCGACATAGGGCGGCCAGACCTCGATATAGACCGCGCTCTGCCCGGTCGGGGCTACCGTTTCAATCGGCCAGTTGTTGACCGCGTTAAAGATGACGCCCGCGCCCGGTTTCAATGGGGCTACCCGCTCCGCCGCTGCGTTGATGATGGGCGGGAAAAGTTGAGCCAGTTCCAACGTTTCGGGTTTTTCCTCGCCGTTTTCGGGTTGAGTGTAGGCCAGTTTGGGGTAGCCATACTGGTCCACGTGAATCCCGTCAAACCCGGCAATTGTCACCGCTTTTTCGTACTGGTTAAGGATATTTTCGGCCCAGGGCTTGCCGAGCGAAATATCCATCAGGTAAAAGAGACGTTCCAGGCTGTAGGGGGTGCCGTCGGCCTGGTACATTCCCCACGACTGGTGCGCTTCCCAGAACGCCGGGGTCGCGCCGTAGACCGCCCCATAGGCCAGGGTTGCCATGTTGAAGTGGTGGGCCGCAGCGATTTTGTGTTTCACCGTCGCGTAGGAGACAGCCCGGCCCATCGGGTCGATGAATTCGTCGGCGGGCGGGATAAAATCTTCGTGACGGTACATCCAGTCGTAGAACTGGACCACGTTGACGTGGTAGGCGGCCAGGGTTTCGGCGCGGGAAAAACTTTCTTCCTCGGTTTCCTCCGATTTGAAGTTGGCGAAAAAGCCGTAGCGGGGCATTTGCGGCCAGCCGTCCAGCACGTCCGCCGCCGTCGAGGCGGTCGCCAGGGTGGCGGCTTCCTTACCCGTTTTGACCGCCAGTTCGAAGCCGTAGCCGCGGGGCGTTTCGGGCGGGAGGTAGACCGTAAAGGTCGTCTCGAAGATTTCCGGCGCTTTTTTCAGGTTGGCCCGCTGGAAAAAGGTGTTAATGGTCTTTTCGAGATAGGTTATCTTCAGGTAAAGACCGACTTCCGCCGGTTGGGCAGCCTGAAGTTTTACCCGCAGCCTGACCGGTTGGCCCGGCCTGTAAAAGGATTGGTCGGGCCGTAAGTCCAGGATGGTAAAGTTTTCAGGCGCTAGATTTGAAGTCCGGGCTGCTTGCCCCGCTAACGGTAACGTCACGAACTTTCCTTTCAGTCTTCAGGGCCAGGTTTAGTCTAAAAGACCCGCCGAGCGCAGGCGGTTGACCAGGGTCACATAACTGGCGTGGGACCAGACCAGCGGGTTCGCCACCTCGCCCCAGGTTTCAATCCAGTGGTTGAGCATGTCGGGCCGGTTCATATGCTCGAAGGTCTGCTCCGGCATGTCGCCATCGGGACTGGCTTGCCTTTCAATCCAGCCGAGCAAGGCTTTGGCCCCGGCAGTGTCGCCCTGGTCCAACCGTACTACCGCCAGCCAGGCCGTCAGAAGGAGCCATTCCCCGCCGCCGAAATAGCTGTCGCGGGCGTAGCGGTGGGCCCCGGCGGTGCCGTCTGGCTGCCCACTCGCCACCAGGTCGCGCAAAATCTTCTCAACCGTCGTCGTGATAAGCGGGTCGTCCACCGGCCATAACCCGTAAGGCACCGCCGCCCACAGCAGGTTGGAGTCAACCGCCCCGGCCAGTTCGCCGGGGTCGGCCCCGCCGCAATACTTGGTCAGGTAACGCTGAGCGCTAACCGGGTCGAGGACTGTCCCCTTTGCCAGGATGTACGCCTTAATGTCTTTCGCCGTGTTCTTAGCGGTGGTGGCAGCGTTTTCCAGCACGCCGTCACCGGGGCGGTAAGCGGCCAGGTCGGCCACGCGGGAAAGACCACCATAGAGTGCCGCCAGGGTCGAGGTCGCGATTTTGTCGCCATGTTCTTCCCAGCAGTCGTAGTTGGGGGTCTGCCAGAGCGCGCCCAGGTAGTCTACCAGCAAGACAATCGCGTCGCTGTATCCGGCCAGTTCGGTTGCAGCCTGGGCCGGTTCGAGTCTTTGGCAATATTCGGCCAGGACGTAAAGCCAGGTGCCAAAGCCGTCAATCTGAAAAGGCACCCAGTCGTCCTGGCTCGGTTCGCCATCCACGGTATAGCGGCAATGTAGCACGTCCGTAACCGGGTCGAGGGTTTGGCCCGCTTTGACTTTGGCAATCGCGTTGAGGGCCAAATCACGGTACCGCCGGATGGTAGCGTTGACCCAGCCATGAAAGCGGCGGGCCGCTTCGATAGTTTCGGGCCGCCCGGTATCGGCCAGGGCCAGGGCGATAAACGCACCGTCCCGGAACCAGGAGTAGCCGTACTGCCCGAAATTGGGCGAGGCGATAATCGCGCCGGTTGGAGCCTGGTTCGCCAGGATGACCCGCAGACTGTTTTCGTAAAGCCAGCCGGTATTCAGCACCGGAGAAGTAACGGTCGAGTCGACACTCATAGTGAATTCCTTAAAATCTGGATGGTTTAGTTAGCGGGCTACCGGGTTAGCCTTTGACAGCCCCGGCGCTGACGCCCTGGATAAAATAACGCTGGAAGACCAGGAAGACGATTATTACCGGCACGACCGCAATCAGCGAGGCCGCGAAGACAAGGCCCCACTGGGTGCCGTGACTTTGCTGGAAAAGCCGCAGGGCTACCGGCAGGGTCCGTAACTTTTCGTCCGAAAGAGAGGTCAAAGCCCAGGTGAACTCGTCCCAGGCCCCCATGAAGCTGAAAATCGCCATAGCCGCCAGGGAAGGTTTGACCAGGGGCAGCATTATCCGCCAGAAGGTTGACCAGATACCGGCCCCATCAATCGCGGCGGCGTCCTGCAAGTCGTTGGGGATTTCCTCGAAAGCGCCCCGCAAAAAGAAGATGTTGACCGCCGAGTTAGCCGAGTAGGCTATCACCAACCCGTGCAGGCTGTTGAGCAGACCCAAATTTTTAGCCAGCACGAACTGGGGGATAAGCAGGACCAACCCCGGCACCATCATGGTTCCCAGGATGGCGTAAAAGAGGGTGGTCCGTCCCGGAAACTTGTAGCGGGCGAAGGCAAAGGCCATCATCGAAGAGAGCACCAGGATGAGAATGGTCGTGGCGACAGAGACAACCAGGCTGTTTGTAAAATACAGGCCGAAGTTCTCGGAAGTCCAGGCTTTTTCAAAGTTGGCCGTGGTCGGGTTATCCGGGATAAACTTGGGCGGGAACTCAAAGACGTACTGGTTGGGCTTGAAAGCGGTGCTGACCATATAGAGCAGCGGCACCACCGAAATAACCGTCCAGAAAAGCAGGATGATATAGATGGCCGCCACCAGGAACGGGTTGCGCCGGTCAATCACGGCGATTTCGGTCCTGCGGAAATTCTTGCGCCACCTGTTCGGCAGGCTGGCAGTCGTAAGTAAGATTCTAGGCCGGAATTGCATAAAATTTCTTCTTTTTCTTCTTCTTTCCTAAACCCTAGTATTCTACCGGTCGGCGTAAAAAGCGGATTTCCAGGATGCTGATGATAAAGATGCCGATGGCGAAAATCCAGCTAAGGGCTGCGCCGTAACCGAGGTCCAGGAATTTGAAAGCCTCGCTGTACATGTAGGTCATCAGGGTTTCGGTCGAGTGCTGCGGGCCGCCCCCGGTCATTACATAGACCTGGATAAAGACGTTGAAAGCGCCAATCGAAAGCATAACGGTGGCAAAAACGATAGTCGGCCTTATCAGTGGGAGGGTGATGTGCCAGAAGCGCCGCCAGGTGTTCGCGCCGTCCATCGCGGCGGACTCGTACAGGGTCGGCGGGACCGATTGCAGCCCGGCCAGGAAGATAACCATGGTCCAGCCCACACCTTTCCAGATGCCCAGGGCGCAAATCGCAAAGAGGGCCGTCACCGGGTTCTGGAGCCAGGCCTGGTAGCTCGGAATAATATGTAAAATATCTTTGAGCAGGTAATTGAGCAGTCCGGCCTGGCTGTTGTACAGGTACATGAAAATCAGCGAGACGACCAGCCAGCTAGATACGACCGGCAAGTAAAACATGGTGCGGAAGAAGGCCCGGAAAGGTAATTTCTGGTTGACCAAAAGCGCCACCGCCAGACCCAGGATTAGCTGCCCGGGTACACTGATAACCGCGTAAAAGATGGTGTTGCGGAGGGCTTGCCAGAAAATCTCGTCACCGAAGGCCCGCGCGTAGTTATCAAAACCCAGGAAAATGCTCGGCTTGACCAGGTTCCACTGGAAAAAGCTCATTACGAACATGTTGACCAGCGGGTAGACCGTCCAGACCAGGAACAAAATCACCCCCGGCAGGATAAACAGGTAGACCGGCAAGGCTTTTTTGAAGGGATACCACCAGGCTTCCTTTGCCGGTTCAGCCAAAGGTTGGCCGGGTTCGGCGGGACCGTCTGGCCGGGATTTACGGGCTATTTCTTTTGAAACCGGGGATGGGGCTGTATTAAGACCCATAGGTACAAACTCCTTGCAGAGAAGGCCAACAGTGGCCGTTGGGTTCAGAATTCAAGGTTAGGTGGGGAGGTCACCGGAGCGGCCTCCCCCAGCATAAGAGAGTTGGTTGGAAAAGAGCAAGGGCTCTGGTTACTTGGTCCCTGCCAGCAAGGCGTCCACTTTCGGGGCCGCTGCATCGAGCAAGGTCTTGACGTCTTTGTCACCCCGGAAGGCCGCCTCGAAAGTGTCGTTGAGGACGGTTTCGATTTTGGTCCAGGCCGGGTGGGGCAGGCGGGCTTTGGTGGACTGAAGCTGAGTCAGGAAGGTCGAGTAGTAAGGCAGACTCGCCAGTTCGGGCGAGGTTGCCACGCTCTTGATGGCCGGGAGTTGCCCGATTTTACCCATCGCCAGTTGCACGTCCTTGCTCAACATGTAGCGGCTGAAGGCCCAGGCCGCCGGGCTGTCTTTGGACTTGGCGAACATTACCAGGTCTTCACCGCCGACGATGCCGATACTGCCGCCTTTACCGGCGGGCATAGGGGCGTAATTCAGGGTGAAGTTGGGGAACTGGGAAGCCGCGATACTATTCATCCAGGGACCATCATCAATCATAGCATATTGGCCGGTCGCCAGGCCTTCCATCGTGCTGATGCCACCGCCGAAGATAGCGTCGGGCATTACCCCGGCTTTTTTCAGGTCAACCAGTTGTTGCAGGGCCGCCACGCTATCGGCGCTGTTCAGGTAACCGCTGGCCTTGGTGATGTTCTCGTCGGTCACGTTACCACCCAGGCTCCAGAAGAAGGGCAAGATACTCCACGCCCCGGTGCCGCTGGGGACGAAGCCGTACTGTTTGCCGGGAACGGTCAGTTTCTTGGCGGCAGCGATGAACTCGTCCATGTTTTTGGGCGGGGCGGTCAACCCGGCGGCATCCAGCAGGGCCTTGTTATACATTATAACCTTGGTGTTGGTGTCGAGCGGGAGGCCGTAGTAGCTACCTTTCCAGAAGTTAGTGCTGAGCGGGCCGGGGTAAGCATCGGCCTTGATGGCGGCGAAACCGGGCATGTCGTCGAGTTTAGCCAGCGCGCCCATGTCGGCAAATTCGGGGACATACTGGATGTCCAGGCGGGCTACGTCGGGCAGGATGTCGCCGCTGATGCCGGTGAGCAGTTTCTGGCGGAAGTCGGTATCCGGGATTTGCTGGGCATCGACTTTAACATTCGGGTAGAGCTTGGCGAAGCCGGGCAGCACCACGTTTTTCAGGGTATCCTGTTCTTTCGAGTCGGCGCTGTAGGTATGCCAGAAGGTAACGGTCCCTTTCAGGTTCGGGTCGCCCAGGGCCGGGGCATCGCTCGAAGCCGCAGTCGTAGCAGCGGCGGCAGTGGTCGCGGTCGCCGCCGTAGTCGCCGCCGCGGTCGTCGCCGCGGTCGTAGCAGCCGCCGTAGTGGCAGCGGCAGCGGTGGTTGCCTGGGCCGCCGTAGTGGCGGCAGCGGCGGTCGTAGCGGCAGCCGTGGTGGGCGCAGGCGCGGTCGTCGCGGTGTTATCACCGCAGGCGGCCAGGACCAGGCTGGCGCAAAGCACCGCCAGCAGCGCCAGGCTCAGGCGACCGTGCCTGAAAACGCTACTGAAGCTGGATAATGTAAGGCGGGTCTTCATTGGGAACCTCCATATCTCATTTGTAAAATTGGGCTAACCCCTCATAAACGCAATGTCAGCAGTTAACCGGGTTGGGAAGTTTTTAAGAGTTGCCCTGAAACAGGCAGCAGCGAACAAAGCCCAGGCACCCCGCCGGGGCGGTCGGTACGAACATTAGAATTTCACAGACTAAAACTTTTTATAGATTACGCGGATTCCCGTTCGACTATCTCGACCGGGATAGGCGGCAGGCTGGCCGGATCGAAGTCGCGGTCGGCGGCCAGGTTTACAACCATTTCCCCGGCCTGTCTGCCAATCATCCTGAAAGGAAAGCGAACGGTGGTTAAAGATGGAGCGACATCTGCCGCGACCGGAATATCGTCATAACCGGCGATAGCTATATCCTGTGGCACCCGCAGCCCGTGCGCGTGGGCCGCTTCGATAGCCCCGATTGCCATCTGGTCGTTGGCGGCATAGATGGCGGTGGGCGGTTCGGGCAGGCTGAACAATCTTTCGGCGGCTTTGAACCCGCCTTCCTTGAACCAGGCTCCCTCGACTATCAGTTCCGGCTGGTAGAGACCGCGTTCCCGCATCACCTCAAGATAACCGGCCTGTCGGCTGTTCCCGGAGGGAGTCGAAAGGGTGCCCCGGATATGCGCTATGCGGGTATGCCCCTTCGCCAGCAGAAACTCGGTCATCAGCCGCGAACCAATATGCCCGCGCCCGTTGACGTTCGGAAAATCGAGCGGGTCGTCGCAGATTTGCCCGTCCACGAAGACCACCGGGAGCGGGGCGGTTTTCAGCATGGCCCTGGCGTCCGCCGAAAGGGCCGGGTCGCTGATAACCACACCATCGGCCCGGTTGCTGTGCAAAAAGGATTCGACCGAGCGGTCGGCCCCTTTTAACACCGGCAAAATCAGCAGGTAATATTCCTGTTCGACCAGGTATTCGACCAGCCCGGACATGACCCCGGACAGGAACGGCTCGGCAATCAGGTTTTCCAGGGTATAGTTGAACATCATCAGGGCGATAGTATGGGTCCGTTGCGCCCGCAGGTTCCGGCCTGCCGCGCTGGGGTAGTAACCCAGGTCGGCGACGGCCTTCATCACGCGCTGGCGGGTTTCTTCCGATACCCGCACGTTCCCATCGGTCCGGTTGTTGATAACGTATGACACGGTAGACTGCGCGACCCCGGCCAACCGGGCTACATCTACACTTGTCGGACGCCGTTTCTGTTCCCCCATAAGTGATTTTCGTTCTTTTTGGCGACTATTCAAGTAATTTAGCAACACTAAACTACCCGTCTAAATCAACGGTTTTTTCTTATTATAAGGTCTTCCGGCCCGTTTTGGCAGGCGGCAGACCAGGAATTGTTGGGTAATAAATATAACCAGGTTTTTGAAGCGTCTACTCAGCCATTGATAATAAATACGTATCATCAATAACGTATCGTATGATACGTATCATAACAGAAAAAAAGGAGCTGTCAATAGGTTTTTGATAAACCTTTTGATTTCATGTGAGGAAATCCCCCCCACCCCTAACCCCTCCCCACGGGGAGGGGAAATAAAGGTGGTGAGTTAATTTTTGCCCAGAGGCAAAAATTAACTCACCACTCATAAGAAAATTAAAGGTGTTTAACTGATAATGGCCTTGGTTTGATGTTAATACGAAGTTCATGTAAAGCCTTCCCCTTGTCATTTCGAGCGTAGTCGCAATTGCATTGGCGGAATCTAGCCCGGAGGGTTTCCTGGGGGGCAGCGCCGTTGGCGTATAGCACAGTCATAAATCAAAAAATAGGAAGTGACTTTTGCTTGAGTAATAGCAATAGGCAAAGTTGAAGCAACAAAAAACCAGCGAAAGTAGTTCCGTTTTAGTGAGACAACTCTCGCCGGTTTCAGGTAAAGGCGAAAAGAAAAATTTATTCGCGGTTAAAGAGGGGCAGGGCGATGGCAAGGACGACCACGGCAAAGACTCCCAGTATCACCATATCTAGCCAGAAATCATGGGTGCCGAGACCAATCGTAACCTGGCGCAGGGCGTCCACCCCGTAGCTCAATGGATTGACATAAATAAGCGGTTTGAGCCAGATAGGGGCGCTCGCGGTCGGGTAAATCGCGCCGCTCAAGAAGTACATCGGCATAACGATAAAGTTGGAAATCACGCCAAAGCCTTCAAACGAGGTCATGGCGCTCGAAATGACGATACCAAGGGCGGTGAGTGAGAAAGCGATAACAAACATGGTCGCCAGCAGACCCAGCAGCACGAGCGGGTTGAGCCACAGGCCGATAAGCGGGGCAAAGGCCAGGGTAATCACGCCCTGGATGGTCGCCTGGGTCGCGCCGCCGAGAGCTTTACCCAGCAGGATAGATAGACGCGGCACCGGGGCTACCATCACCTCTTTCAGGAAACCGAACTCGCGGTCCCAGATGATGCTGATAGCCGACTGAATCGAGGTAAAGATAAGGGTCAGGGCGATTACACCGGGAAAGATATAGTGGGTGTAATCTATGCCGGAACTGCCCAGGCTGTTGCTGCTAATAGCCGGTTTGAGGCTGCTGCCCAGGATGAGCAACCACAGGATAGGCCGGGCGATACCGCCCCACAGGCGGCTTTTCTCCCGAAAGAATTTTTTTATATCGCGCCGCCAGATGCCATAAGTCGCTTCCCAGTCCAGCGCCCCGCGCTTAAACGTCAGGGCTTGCTCGGTCCCCGGCAAAGTCACAAAAGAATCGTTATATGCTTCGGCCATTCTATAAGTCCTTTTAAATCGTCGTATTTCTAAATTCGACGCCGTTTGCGCAACTGGAGGCGGCGTTCGTCCTTTTTGCCTTCGTCTTCCTCCCGAATAAGCCGCCCGGTCAGTTTCAGGAAGACATCTTCCAGGGTCGGTTTGCGGATTTGCAGGGTGTTGACCACCAGGTTGCTGGCGAGTTTGGGCAGTTCTCCCAGGAGGGCCGGGACAAAGCGGTCAGCCTCGGCGACCTGCAAGGTCAGGCGATCATCGCGCAGCGTCACGGGCAGTTTGTAGTATTGCTCGATAATCTGGGTTGCCAGGGTGTTATCGCTGGTCGTGAGTTCCAACTGGTCTTCCCCGACCATCCTTTTGAGGGCGGCAGGTGTATCCAGGGCCACGATTACGCCGTGGTCAATGATGGCGATACGGTCGCAATGTTCCGCTTCGTCCATATAGTGGGTGGTCATGAAGATGGTGGTGTTGTGTTTTTCTCGCAGCCGTTTGACGTACTGCCAGATATAGTTGCGGGTCTGGGGGTCGAGGCCAACCGTAGGCTCATCGAGGAAAAGGATACGCGGGCGGTGGAGCAGGCCCCGCGCGATTTCCAGGCGGCGGCGCATACCGCCGGAGTAAGTTTTAACCAGGCGGTCTTTATGCGCTTCCAGGTCCATCAGGTCGAGGACGTACTTGATGCGGTCGGGCCGTTCCTCGCGGGGAACGTGGTACATCATGCAGTGAAATTCGAGGTTTTCGACAGCGGTCAGTCCGCTATCCAGGGTCGGGTCTTGAAAGATAATCCCGATTTGCTGGCGTACCGCGTCGGGTTGGCCCGTGATGTCAAACCCGGCTACGGTAACTTTGCCGTCACTCGGTTTGACCAGGGTACAGAGGGTCTTGATAGTGGTCGATTTCCCGGCTCCGTTCGGTCCCAGGAAACCAAAGATTTCACCCTCCCGGACTTCAAAACTGATTTTGTCCACCGCCGTCAGCGACCCGTAGCGCTTGATGAGTTGGTTTACCTGGATAACCGGGCGGTTGGCAGGTTGTCCCGGTGTTTCGAGGGCCGGGACGGTCGCATTATTCTGTTCTAACATTCAATTCTCCCCGCAGTTCAGGGTTCTTACAATGAGGTTTGGCCTAACAAACCGTCACGAGCCAGGACCATTTTTGTTTTTCTACTGCTTCAAAGTATAGCATATGGTCTCCCGGCGAGAGGTTTAAGAGGCCGATTATTAACATATCTTTACAAAGATTTTACCTGGAAATTTACACCTGGTGCCACTTTTGAGTCGTAAAAAGCCGGTTTCGACCTGCTAAAAACTTCAGGCTAGAAACTTGTCATTCCGAGCCGCAGCGAGGAATGACAAGTGAGAGGCTTTACCCCTAATGGGTAAGCTGCCCCTGGTGTAAAAGATAGTTCAAAATAACATGAGTCATCCTGAATTTAGAAGTTGGAATGCCTCATATTTGAGTCTAAAAAGTCAGGCCGGGGCTACCTGTATCTTTGTGCAGATAAAGGTGTTGTGGGTGCCATCAGTCGCATTGGTCAGGCCCGGCCCGGCCCGGCTCATCCCGGTAAGATTGAGATTTTTGAGGGTCATGTTGCCCGACAGGGTGAAGCCAGGCTGGCCGTTGAAATCAATCGTGACCGGCGTGGCCGAGCATATCCCGCCCGAAATGGTGATACCCTTGGGCAGAGGTGACTGTAAAGGGCCGTCCAACCTGACCGAAGAAACATTTAGCAAAACCGTGTCGTTCGGTTTGGCCTGTTTGAGAGCGTTGGAAAAAGTAGTGAGGGTATTTCCGGTCCCGTCATCGCTGGTGGAAGTGACGGTATAGGTGTCCCCCGGCGCGTTTGTCAGCACCACCATTGTAATCGAGTTGGCCGGGTAGGTCGCCTGGAACCCGCTCGCTGTAACAGATTGGTCGGGTTGGGCCACGATGGCATTAAGGTTGGCCGAACTGTAGCGAAATACCTTCGCGGTAGTGGCCGGTTGAAAATTGCTAAGGTTGAGGGTGCTGGTCAGGCTATTGCCGGTCTTATTGATAATCACCAGTGTCACGGCCTGGTCGGAAGTTCGTTGAGCGGCATAGACAGCTAACTGGCCCTGGTCGGTGCTGCTGGCCTGGACCCAGGTATCGCCGTACATGCTGCCCTGCCCGTCGTAATTGCGGTAGATTCGGAAGGCGTAAGCGCCGGGTTGGGTGCTGGTTGGGGGGTCCCACAGGGTTGCGAGGTCCACCCGCTCCCGTCCAAAGATACCCAGCACATCGGCCTGGGCCAGCGCCCCGTTGATAGACTCCAGCCCGCCCCAGTTGTACTCGGTAATGGCTATCCTGGTGCCGGGGTAATTCGCGTCAATCCACTGGTGAAAGAGCGGCAGAATTTCAATCGGGCCAAACCCGGCGTCCTGAATCCAGCTTTCATCGTAGTAAGTGGGGTCCCAGAGCGACCGGGTCGAGCGCAGGCGGAGGGCCTGGGTGTTCGCATCACCCGCCGGGGAGAGCGTGACATATTGGCCGTTTTGAGGATTCACCTGGGCCGGGTAATAATGCTGGTCGAAATAGTCAAGGATGCGGACGCCGTGTTGCTGTTCGTATAACTTCATCTGCTGCAAATACCACTCCGAGAAGCCGACATCGCTGTGGGCGGCTCTGTCGCCCGGCACCTGCGAATCGGCGTAGACGTACCAGCCGAAATTGGAAGGGCCAAGCGTCTGGGCGGTCGGGTCGGCCTGTTTGATGGCGGCGGCGTACTGGTAGGTGCGGTCGCGCAGTTCGTCATAGGTAAGTTCCGCCGGGTGGACGTCCCGGTGAGTCTCGTACCAATCGCTCGGCTCGTTATCGAGCTGGTAGATTTTAACGCCGCCCTGGGCCGCCGTCCCGTACTTGCCTATCATGTCGTTAATCCAGGCTTTCATGAAGTCGGGAGAAACCGCAACGCTGGTATCGAGCGGGTTGTTGGTCGTTATGAGGGTGCCGTTACTTTTAACTCCGTTGCCACAATCCGAGTCCCACGGGTCGGTATCCTGTTGGGGGCCGTATTTTGTCACGCTGAAGCCGCACAGATGGTCAGTACGGCTTTTGGAGACATAGCCAATAATGGGAATGGTGATGATGCTACTGGCCCCATAGGTCCGGTCCCGGTTTATCATTTCGTCGGACTCGGAAGGCTGGCCGTTGGCCGGGTTGTTGCCGGTGTTGGGATTGCCCTCAAAATACCAGTCGGAGCCGGAATTAAAAGAGTTGGTCTGCCAGTTGTAACGGCTGGTGCTATTGCCGCCCCAGCGCTCCACGGGCATGTGGATATTTTGCATCAGGCTGGCAAAGTCGGTAAGGTTGGTGCCGTAACCGTTCATGCCGTAAATATCGGGGCTAATGGAGTGGCGTTGCCCCAGGACATTTACGGTCAGGGTTGGCCCAACCACCGCAGGTTGATTTCCGGCAGTAGTGGGGGCGGCCAGGGTGAGGGCGGCATCCCAGGGGACTCCCAGCAGGAGGGTTAGCGACAACACCACGACCAGGCCCAGGCTTAAATGGCGAAATGACATGGCGGAGAAAATCCTTCTTTCTCGCGGTTTTTTAAAGAGGAATCGCGAGGCGGCGAAAGTGGTAGAAAGGGGATTGTTATAGGGTGAATAGTACCGGCCAACCTCTTAAAAAGAGCCTAGTTTAGAAAAGAAAGCTTGTCAAGGAATTAATGTGAATAAAGTCGAAATTTAGGAAGAATCTCCTAGAACAAACTCCTGGCAGAAAGAAGTTTTTCGGTTATCCCGCCTGCAATATGGTATTCTAAGGCGTCGGAAACGGGGGAACCCGTTTTTCAAACCGGGCTAAGAACAACCCTTGCTTTTTGGTAAAATCGCCAGTAATGGACTTATTAAAGATTGGCAGAGAAATAGCTGCATAAGACTGAGGAAAAATTCGATGGTGAAAGAATTGATGGGTTACGGCAAAATCGCAAACAACGAAAAGCCGGTCTCACGGGTAGTACTTGGTTCGCTGGCCTTTGACGCCGGGAACCTGCCTCTAACGTTCTCCCTGATTGACAATTTCCTGGAAAATGGCGGCACCGCCATTGACACCGCCTATGTCTACGGGGCGGGCAACTGCGAAAAAGGTCTGGGGGCCTGGATTGCCGAGCGGAACAGCCGGGAACAAATTTTCCTGATTGGCAAGGGGGGTTGCACCATCGACGTTACGCCGGAACAGATTGACCGGGAACTGGAAATCTCGCTCGACCGGATGCAGACCGGTTATGTGGACCTCTACTTTATGCACCGTGATAACGTAAACCTGCCGGTCGGGGATTTTGTGGAGTGCCTTAACGCGCACCTGCGGGCCGGACGGATGCGGGCCTTTGGGGGCTCGAACTGGACTCCCGCGCGGTTGGCCGAGGCGAACGCCTACGCGGCGGAGCACGGACTGGTCGGATTTGCGGCCAGCAGCCCTAACTTTTCGCTGGCGGTCTGGAACGAGCCGATGTGGTCCGACTGTCTGAGCGCCTCCGATTTACCGTCCCGGCGCTGGTACGAGGAAACCAAAATGCCCCTGTTCGCCTGGTCGAGCCAGGCCAGTGGTTTGTTCACCGGGCGGTTCAAGGCCGAGGACCGCGCTACCGCCGACCCCGAAGTGGTACGGACCTGGTACAACGACGACAACTTCCGCCGCCTGGCACGCGCCCAGGAGTTGGCCGCGAAATATGGCGTAGAGGCGACCCAGATTGCCCTGGCCTACGTCCTGTGCCAACCGGCCCTCGATATTTACGCCCTGATTGGGCCGCGCCGCCTCGAAGAACTGCCTTCTTCGCTGGAAGCCCTCAAGGTCCGGCTTTCTCCCGAAGAACTGCGCTATTTGAACCTCGAAACGGATACTTTAGCCTAAAGTAGCCCTAACAGATTTACGAAGCCGTTTCCGGTATACCGGGGCGGCTTTTTGATTTTATAACAGGTTTGAAAGCCAATCCTTGTCATTCACACACTCAAAGGCCGCACCTACGGTCGTACCTCCGGGTGTGACAAAACTGACTACTGGCTACCGACCTCTGAATTCTGACTACTAAAAACTAAATCTTTTCCAACCTTTAACGACTTTATGGTTGCTGTGTAACCCTTCGAACTGCCCCTTGTTGACATATCTAATTTCCTGTATAATATAGGCAGCGACCTGGTGGAGCAGACCAGGCCGTTTTTAAAAATAGCAGGCCGGAGCAGAGGCAGGCATGCCCTCCGGGAAAAGAAATAAGGGTCTTTATAAAAATTCCCGTACTGGCCTGATAATAAAAGACAGAGCAAGACAAGATAGATGTAAGGCCGGGAAAGCCTTTCCCTTACCGAAGGGTAAGGGGTAAAAACCCGGTCCAGTCCTATCCAGGTAACACACGAGTAAGCAGAGGAGTTAGTCGAAACATTGGCTTTCGACACGGACATAGAAGCACTGGTAAGGCCCGAAGTACTGGGATTAGAAAGCCATCTGCCGGGAGACCCGTTAAATGTAGCCAGCCGGAGACTGGGTTTAGAGCCCGATGAGATTAGCAAGCTGGATGCTAACGAGAATCCCTATGGTTGTTCGGTGCGGGTGCAAGAATTATTAGCAAGCTTTGACCAATATCACCTTTATCCCGATTCGTTTCAAACCGGCTTGCGGGAGCGGTTGGAAAATTACACTGGCGTCAAGCACGAACGAATCTTACTAGCCAACGGTGTAAGCGAGCTAATTGACCTGATGATGCGGGTTTTTGTCAGGCCGGGCGATGAGATTATTATCTGCCCGCCGACCGTTCACTACTACCGGATGTTGGCCGGTCTGGCCGGTGCCAACGTGGTAGAAGTCCCCCGCCACCCTGATTCGTTCCAATTGCAGTTTGATAAAGTTTTGCAAGCTGCCAATGAACGCACCAAACTTATCCTGTTCGGTTCCCCCAATAACCCTACTGGGAATACCACGTCGCTGACTGATCTGGTGAAACTCCTGAAAAGTCGCGCCATTGTAGTCGTAGATGAAAGTTTCTACGAATTTGCAGGAGTTACCGCCGCCGGACTGGTGGCGGAGTTCGATAATTTAGTTGTGTTGCGTAGTTTCAGCCATTGGGCCGGTCTGGCCGGTCTAAGAATCGGCTATGGTCTCTTTCCACAGGAAATTCTCAAACACCTGTGGAAGGTCAGGTCAATTTTCAACCTGAATACCGCTCAAATCCTGGCGGCGGAAGCCGCATTGGATGACCAGCGACACTACGCCAACGCCCTCAGTTGGCTCAAAAGCGAACGCGGGCGGCTTTATCGGCAATTAAGGAAACTTAATTTCCTGCAACCCTACCCCTCCCAGGCCAATTTTCTTCTCTGCCAAGTCGTGCGGGGCAACGCCTTCACCGTTAAAAAGCGGTTGGAGCGTTCGGGTGTTTTTGTCAAACACCTGAACAGCGCCGAGTTGCCCAATCACCTGCGAATTTCGGTCGGGCGTCCCGAAGATACCGACCGGCTGATGCGGAGTCTGCTCGCAATGGCGGAGGATGTGTGATTATTGTCCGTTGCTTCTCGAAAAAATCATAGCCAACCGGGGAAACCCTCGAACCTTGCCACGCACAACGCGGGCGTGCGCGAGAGTTTTGAAGTTGCCCCGCTAGGCCAGGCGCATTTAGTGGCCCGTACCCAGCGCACTCGCCAGGGCGGCTTTTTGCAGCCTGAAAAGTTCCTCCAGCCCTGTTTCCGCCAGGTCCAGCAACTGATTCATTTGCTCCCGCGAAAAAGGTGCGCCTTCGGCGGTGCCCTGGACCTCAATCAGTTGTTTATTGTCCAACCCCACCACGTTGAAATCGACGTCCGCCCGGCTGTCCTCGCTGTAGTCGAGGTCAAGCAGGGGTTGTCCTCCGATCAGGCCGATACTGATGGCCGCCACCTGGGCCCGCAAGGGCGAACGCAGGACCAGCTTTTTGGTCTGCAACTTGTGGCAGGCCAGCGCCAGGGCCACGTATCCGCCGGTAATCGAGGCGGTACGGGTGCCACCATCGGCCTGAATGACATCACAGTCCACGATAATTTGGCGCTCGCCCAGGCGGGTGAAGTCCATAATACCCCGCAAACTCCGGCCAATCAGCCGTTGAATTTCGTGGGTTCGCCCGCCAATTTTACCCGCTGTCGCCTCGCGGTTGGAACGAGTATGGGTGGAGCGCGGCAACATGCCGTATTCCGCCGTTACCCAGCCCAGGCCCTTACCCGCCCGGAAAGGTGGAACTTTTTCGTCCACGCTGGCGGTGCAAAGGACACGGGTCTTGCCAAATTCCACCAGTACCGACCCTTCCGCCCACTCGGTATAGTCGGGCGTCAGGCGTACTTCGCGCAACTGGTCGGGCAACCGCTCGCCGGCGCGACCGCCTTTATTCTTCGGACTACCATAATTTGTGTTAGCCACTGGTTTGCTACCTTTCTCCCTTTGAACCGGACAACCGCTAAAGGCTCCGGGTTTAGACCTGCTCGCTTTCTGCCTGGCTCTGAAAAAAATTCGATTACGCTACCGAGCCAGCGCAGTATAGGTCAGTTTGAGGGAATGGGTCAATTAAGTGACTTTCGACCTGCCGTAACAACCACCCGGAGGGCCGGTCCATATTTTCGGACCTTGCCCGGCCTTGCCAGGGCGGTTTAAGGCGATTTTTTGAAAGGATTTTTTATAACATGGCAGCTTATCAATATAACCCGTACCCGGTTAACAACCGCTCTAACAATAACGAACAGGACCAGGTCGCAATTTTTATCGACTGGGACAACCTGGTCATCAGTAACTATGCCGACCGGGGTAGCAATCGCCCCGACCTCGAAGTGCTTATCCGCCGCGCCCAGCAGTACGGTACCGTCGTCATCGCCCGCGCCTATGCCGAATGGAATGTTACCGCCGACCGCCTCGAAGTCTACAAGGCCGGTATCGAGCCGATTTACGCCCCGGTCTTTCACGCCGACCGCGATTTGTCCGGCCAGACCACGCGCGGTAAGTCGCTGGCTGACCCGGTGATGGTCACCGACTGCATCGACTTTTTACACCTTCTGCCCCAGATCGGCACCTATGTACTCGTAACCGGCGACAAAGATATGGTCCCGGTGGTCCGGTTGGCCCGTTTACGCGGTCGCCGAGTGGTCATCATTGGACCTGATTACGTGGCGAACGTTTTGCAGCAGGTTTCGGACGAGTTCATTCCGTACCGCTATCTTTTGGCCCAGGTGGTCGCCGACCCCTACGCCGCTTACTACCAGCAGACTGGCCAGGTCCCGCCCCAGCCCTACTATCCCGGCCAGATTCCGCCCCAGGTCGCCCAACCGGCCCCGGCCCAGCAGCCTGCTCAGTCCGGCACCGACCGGCGCAGCAATCGCCGCCTGACCGGTAATCGCCGCAACCAGTCGAGCTATACCGCGCCGACCCCGCAGCCCTACGCCCGGATTACGCCGCCCCCGCCGACAGCTCAGCCGGCCACGCCGCAGCTAAATCCCTATGCTTATTACGGTCAGCCCGGCACCGCGCCGGTATATCCCCAACCGGAGCTTTACCAGCAGCAGCCCTACGGCTACCCGCAGACCGCCGCCTACTCGCCGGTCCCGGCGCCCCAGGCTCCGGCGGTAACGACTCCCACTCCGCAAACTGCCCCGGTCTTTACGCCCCCGGTGGCGGCTCAGCCGGTTTACCCCCCGGTCCCCACTCCGGTCACGGCAGCCCCGGTGACGCCCGTAACCGCTCCGGTCGTTAGCAGCCCGGTCGCCGAAACCGCTCCCGCCGAGATTTCCGGCCAGAGCCAGAACGGCAAGTCGAGTACCGGTGACTTCGATGAAGTCAAAGAGGTCATCCAGAGTATCCTGGCCCAGCGGGTCGCCAGTGGACGCCACCAGATGCGGGCCCGCGACCTCAAGGAAGAACTCTTGCGGCGTATCCCTAACTTTAGCGAACGGCGTTACGGGTTCTCCAAGTTCAAGGCGCTCCTGAACGCCGCCGAAACTGCCGGGGTCTTACAGATTGACCAGTCCGGCCATATCCTGTGGGTATCGGCTCCCGGTACGCCCAAGATGCAATTCGGGGTCGGTCTAGCCGGTACCGAAGAAGCCGCCCAGGTAGCCGATACCGATTACGAGGAAGAAACCGAGGAAGAAGCCACCAACCCGGAGGCCGAGGCCGAGGTGGCCGCGTTGCCTGACGAAGCGGCGGTGGAGGCCCCTGAAGCTTTCGAACCGACCGTCGAGCCCCGGGAGGCGACCTATGCGCAACCGGTGGCCGAGGAAGTCGAAACAACCCTGGCCGAACCCGCCTACGAGGTTATCATCCCGGAGGAGCGGACTACTTCCCTGGTTGGAGGGGCGACCCACCACGCTCAGCCGGAAACGCCGGTCCGGACCGAGGTGAACCGGGCTGAAAGCATCCTGGGACCGCGCCCGGCTCAGTTGCACCAGCCGTTCTACCAGGATGTTATCGTCCTGATTGACCACCTGCGGACCCGCAATCGCTGGCTCGGCTACGAACTGCTCCTTTCCAACGTCCGCGATTTACTCAGCCGCGAGATGCCGGAGAGCGAGGCTAAAATCCAGGCGGGCAATATTCTCAGCCGCTTGCTCAGCGATGGGATTATCAAGATGGCGATTGAGGTCCACTCGCGCGGTGCCCGCAAGATGACCGTCAAGGTGGCCCACTTGCAGGATGAGAATCCTTCGGTCCGGTATGCCCTCGAAAGCCACCGGATAGAGTCGGAAGCCCCGGCGGCAGAGGCAATCGAGCCTGAACAACCGGTCAGCGTTGAGGGCCAGACCCAGTTGCAGGAGGCCAGCGAGCCGGAAGGTAGCGCTGCCGAAGCCCAGACAGCCGAGGAACCCGCCGCCGACTACGGCGAAGGTTCGGCCAGTTGGGGTGGTTACCACACCCAGCAGGCTCACCCGGCGGAAGGCGAAGGCGCGACCGAAGCGCCGGTAGCCGAACATGCCGTTGAACTCGCAGTTCCGGCGGGTGGTGAAGCCGGGGAACTCGGCCAGGAAGCGGCGGCGGTCGCTCCTGAGCAGATGCCCCAGGACGCCACCGCCGAACCCGCAGTTGCACAACCCGCGGACCAGTCCGAGGGCGAACAGCCGCAAGGTGAGTTGACCGGTTACGCTGTCGAGGCTCCCGTGGTGGAGGAACCGGGCGTAGCGGCAGCAACGGGCGACCAGGTCCAGGGTGAGCCGGAAACTGCTCCCCAGGGCGAAGAAGGCGCGCCTGCCGGTGGTTATACCAATACTGCCGAATTCTCTGCCGAAGGTTCGCAGGGCGAAGCTCCCCAGGAGTACACTCCCGGCCAGTCCTTCGAGGAAAATCCTCCGGCGGGCCAACCTGTGGAGCAGACCGGCGACCAGTCGCAAACCGAAGGCGAAAGCCAGCCGGTAGAGGCGGTCTCCGAAGGCGGTTACTTTGCCGCCGAAGGCGAACCCTGGCAGGGTGACCAGTCACAGGGTGAGCAGTCACGGAGCGAGGAAGGCCAGCCGGTCCAGGCCGAAAGCGCCTTTGACGAGGTGCCTTCTTACGCTAACCAGCTTGAGGGCCAGCCAGTAGCGGAGCAACCGGTTGAGCAATTCCAGGGTGAGAATGCCGACGGCCAGAATGGGTACGAGGCCCCGACCCAGGAGCCCGACCAGGAAGGCAAACAGGCTCCCGCCGAAGATCTCCAGCCGGTCCTTGAACTGGAAGGCGAGGAAGAGGCCGAGAGTGAGGAAGGCGAGGAAGAGGCCGAGAGCGATAGCGAGGCTCCTAAACCGGCCCGCCGCCCCCGCCGCCGCCGCGCTCCCCGGTCTGTCGCGTTAGCGGAAGGTGAGCCCTCGCAGGGCGAGAGCATGGGCCAGCCAGCCGAAAGGCGCTCCCGGCTCGTCCATCACGCCCGCCCGCACCGCCGCCCTCATACCCGCTAGTCTAAAAAGGGTTAAATAACTCGAAAACACCTGCCAATCCCGGCAGGTGTTTTTGTTGTCAGAAGAACTGAATAAATCAAAACAAGTGATTATTAGACAATGTTATGCTTTTCACAAGAGAATTATAAACATTGTTAAGAAAATACCAAACAAAATTTGACAATATTAAGAATTCACCTTATAATTATAGCCAGTTATATCGGTATATGAAACGTCTTTAGGGTTGCCCTATCCGGCCTCGTTTTGAAACTCAGGTTAATTAGCCGGAAAAGAAATGTATCTACCGCGTTAATTTTATTATCTATATTTATAGCCGGTCCGGTTGTAACGGCCAGACGCTAGAAAGGAAAGGAGCTTATACCCATGACCACTTCGTTTACCCTGAATAATTCCCCCCAAATCCGCCCGGAGGCGGTCCTTTCTACGTTAGGCCAACATCTCCTGGTAGACGGTTATTCGTTCGTGTACGACCACAAGGCCAGCCAGGGTTCGTGGCTGGCGGACGCTATCACCGGCAAACGCTATCTCGATTTGTTCAGCTTCTTTGCCTCGGCCCCGGTCGGCTACAACCACCCGGCCCTGCTCGACCCGGCCTTCCGCGAAAAGATGGCCGATATTGCCACGATTAACCCTTCTAACAGCGAGGTTTACACCGTTGAGATGGCCGAGTTCGTGGATACTTTCGCCCGGTTGGCCGCTCCCGCCGATATGCCGCACTATTTCTTCGTGGCCGGGGGCGCTCCCGCCGTTGAGAATGCCCTGAAAGCCGCCTTCGACTGGAAAGTCCGCAAGAATTTCGCCAAAGGCTATACCCATGAAGTCGGCCACCAGGTTATTCACTTCAAAGAGGCTTTTCATGGTCGCCTGGGCTATACGGTTTCGCTGACCAATACCGCTGACCCGCGTAAGTACATGTATTTCCCGCGCCACGATTGGCCGCGCATTGATAACCCGAAACTGCGCTTCCCGCTCACGCCCGAAACACTGGCCGAAGCCGAAAAGGCTGAACGCCACGCCGTGGCCCAGATAGAAGCGGCTTTCCGAAATAACCCGGACGATATTGCCGCCATTATCATCGAGCCAATCCAGGCCGAGGGGGGCGAGAACCATTTCCGGCCCGAATTTTTCAAGGAATTGCGCCGCCTGGCCGATGAAAACGAAGCTCTCTTAATCTTTGACGAGATTCAGACCGGCGTCGGGATGTCGGGCACCTTCTGGGCCGGGGAGCAGACCGGTGTCAAACCCGATATAATCGTTTTTGGTAAGAAGTTGCAGGTCTGCGGAATTATCGCCGGGCCGCGCCTGGACGAGGTCGAGCGGAATGTCTTTGCCGAGCCGAGCCGGATAAGCTCGACCTGGGGCGGCAACCTGGTGGATATGGTGCGGGCTACCCGTTACCTGGAAATCATCCGGGATGAAAACCTGGTCGAGAACGCCGCTACCAAGGGCCGGTTCCTGCTCGAAGGGCTGGCCGCCTTGCCCGGCCACGGCGAGAAGTTCGACAACCTGCGCGGCAAAGGTCTCTTAATTGCCTTTGACTTGCCTACCACCGAACGCCGCCAGGAAGTTTTGCAAAAAGCCCTGGCAAACGAAATGCTGCTGTTACCCTGCGGGACCCATTCTATCCGTCTGCGACCTCACCTTGATTTAAGCCGGGCCGTGGCCGAAGAAGCCCTGGCTCGCCTGGAGAAAGTGTTATGCGAGTAAGCATTATCGGTGCGCCCCTGGCCCTGGGCCAGAGCAAGCCAGGGGTCGGATTGGCCCCGGCGGCTTTGCGAAAAGCGGGCCTGGTCGAAGCCCTGACCCAGTTAGGCCATAGCGTCCTGGATGAAGGGGATTTGCACTTCCCCAGTGGCACCCTGCACGAGGCTAAAGTGGAAATTCCCGAAGCCGAGTTTGACGGCCCGCGCCGGAACCTGTTCGAGGAAGGCGACACCACTACCACCATGCTTTCGGCCTCAGTCACGCATGTGAAATATGCCCGTGAAGTGGGTGAGAGTTGCCGCATAATCTCGGAGAAGGTTGCCGAGCGGGCGAAAGCCGGGGATTTCTGCCTGACCCTGGGCGGCGACCATTCGATTGCTCTTGGCTCGATTCCGGGTATCCTGACAGCCCGCCCTGATACGGCCCTTATCTGGGTGGACGCCCATGGCGATTTTAATACGCCCGAAACCTCGCCCAGCGGCAACATGCATGGTATGCCCCTGGCAATGGTCCTCGGTTACGCCTCCCTGAAACTGCCGCAATTTGCCTGGTTACAGAACGAGGAGTTGCGCAAGCTGACGCCGGACCGGGTCGCCCTGGTCGGGGTGCGAAGCCTGGACGCCGGGGAGCGCCATCTACTCCGGGATGCCGGGGTCAACGTCTACAGCATGAGCGAGATTGACCGCTACGGCATCGGGCAGGTGATGGACCGGGCAATGACCGCAATCAATGGCGACGGTCGCCGGACTTTTCATGTCAGCTTCGATATTGACTCGATTGACCCGTCCGAAGCGCCCGGCACCGGCACCCTGGTCAAAGGTGGCCTGACTTACCGTGAAGCTCACGCCATCCTGGAAATGGTCGCCGAGACCGGGCTATTAACCTCGCTCGACCTGGCCGAGGTCAATCCCGAACTCGACCTCAACGGTCAGACCACCGCCTTAGGAGTGGAGCTTATCGCTTCGGCCCTGGGTAAATCTATTTACTAAAACCTATGGGAAACTGTTTATTCACTTTTGACCGAAAAATGTCTATAGAGGATGGCTTTATCCTTGGTCCAATTTTGAACTGAAAGCGTCCCCGAATCATAAATAGCTTTTTTCTGATAGGGACAGATATAAGCCCTACAATTATTAGTGTAGTAATAGGTATGGCCTAAAGAAGTAATAGCAGAATTTATTGGGCCTGTCAGGGTAGACTTACTCCTGATATTAGAGATGGTCAGCCTTGTAGATGGATTTGGCCCTCCCAACTGGTTTTCAGTATAGGTAGTTTCTCCATAAGCAGCAACAAAATCTGCGTTTGTCATCCCTATAGTTGTATCGTAAACACCCATCATACAGGGGTTAAGGTCGTAACCCAGGCACCACATATGAGTTGAAAAGTCATATTGAGTATAGTAATCCCTTTGGGGCGCATCTGGTAGGATAAAGCACAAATTGTTGTAATGGTTTGGGTTTAATACTACAAAATTCGGATCCCACCATTCAAGAAAAATAGCTGTAGCTTCGTAATTGCAGGCTTGTTGTCTCGTCCAACCTACCTGTAAACCACATTGAAAAGAAGCACGTAAACAATACGTTTCCGACAAGATAAATTCAAAAGAGGCTGAACCAGAAGACCCATAAGGTGCAATTATATAAGGGGTAATAGTTGGAATGGTGCCTTTAGCGCCATAGCTTGGTGAAACCCATTCTTCTTGTCCCATCCATGAAGGCTCGGCACTTGCCCGAACCGGTTTAGCTTCTGAACCCGAAACCTCAAATACCAAAATTAGAATCAGGAAAATTAAGTTTAGACGAATAAGGTTAAATAATCGATCTTTACGCATCTTTATACCCATTCAGTGTGTAAAGATAGAGCACCTTTGGACGCAATCTATTACAAGACCATAACGGAGGGGTTGGGTAAAAGGTTGGTAACATTTCCTGACTCTTCTAAACCTGCATTATATATATTAAGAATATTGCATTGGAGGTACCAATTACATTTTTTACCCCTTCTCTTTCAGAAGAAGAGATCTGGGCGTAAAAATCTACCGGGGGCCCACTCCTGGTTATTAGATTTATTCCTCCAGTATCTATTTTAATTTTATCTTTCTGATATATTCCTCTACAGGTCCCCCCGCTACTTACGATGGGCTGGCTACTTCCATAATTCTGCTCAAAAACCCAGCCTGCAGCGGTTAACTGGTTGTTATAATTCATGGTCATTGCGCAGCCATCGTTCTGTCCTTTGAAAACTCTGACAGAATTAATTGGGAGCGGATACTGCTTTATCAGGTCATTTAGATATGCCGGTGGAAGAGTCGCCGTAACCTCCGATAACCCGTTTGGGAAGGGAAGTTCAAAAATACTGGAATTTATCAAAGAAGAAGGAGTTTGGTGTATATTTGTCTGGCTGTTAGTAGTTTGAATTTGCAATTCGGGAGAAGGGGTGGGAAGGTAGGCCGGTATAACAACAGGAGTAGCCGTTTCAGGTTTTACCATAGCTAGCCAGGAATTCGAAGCTGCCACATTTGTTTCTTCAGCACTTGGCAAAGAAAAAGCTGCCAGAATCAATAATATAGATAAGGTAAAGATCTTTCTTTTAGATGCAACTATTTCTCGTTTCATTATTACAAGCCCTGCTGTAAACTAAGGATTATAAGGAAAACTACCGGACAATTGCCCATATCCTTATAGAACCTTTTCAGGTTGGTGCTTATCGCTTTGATAGCCCCAGGCAACAATGAATGCTTTTTCTAAAGCATCAATTAAATAAACGGCATGATTTGAGGCTGGCGCAACTGAACCTGTACCACCATTCTGCCACAAAATATTCCCATAGTCTATTATCCATACCGGACGATTTTCGAACCGTTCTATTACCCGCCCCGTATCAAGACACTTACCCAAATTACACTTTAATATGGGGAAGTTGCAAGGACCAATCCAGTTAGCACAAGCCCCGGTTGGGTGGGTACCCTTTGAGGTGTAAATGTTCGAAGTATCTCCAGCAAAACCTAAAGTTGCCAGGCCATATATTGGGCTCACGCTAACCCTTCTATCTTTGTAAAAGCCTCCAAAAGCCCAGGGAATCCCGGCATTCTGAACTACCTGGAATGCTTCGGTCTCACTCAAAACAGGTGGCTCGTCGGTAGCCACAATTTTTAGCATCTTATTTGCCTGAACGGCAGCGCCAGAAACAAATTTATCCACAACGGCTTTATTACTTGAATTCAGATTAGTTGTAGGGTTTGATAACGTAGTGAGAAAGTAAGTATCGCTTGAAATAAGGAGAGAACAACACAGGGCCACAGCGCTGGAGAAAATAAACATTTTAAAAGATAATTTCATTGAACTAATCCTTTTTAATACTGTGGCACTAGTACTCAGTCACGTTAGATTTGATAGATAGATGACACAGTGGTAAAGTGTCATTATGAGAAAACAAACTATAACCTTGAATGATGCTGATAAAACTCACCTTAAAGAACTTATCAGCAGCGGTAACCACTCCGCTAGAGTTATCACCCGCGCTCGTATCTTGCTTAAGGCTGATGAGCAACTAGGTGATGAAGGGATTGCCCAAGCTCTTGATGCAGGCATTGCCACCGTTGGGCGCATCCGCCGCCGCTATAGTCAAGGCGGTCTCGAACTGGCTCTTTATGACTTGCCTCGACCAGGTGCCATTAAGAAATTGGACCCTAAAGCAGAAGCTTTGGTTATTGCAACAGCCTGTTCACCCGCCCCAAGTGGACATAGCCATTGGACTTTGAGGTTACTGGCCGACCGAAGTGTCGAGTTGGGTTTAGCCGAAGAAATTTCTTACGAGACCATCCGGCGTACCCTTAAAAAAACGATTTGAAACCGTGGCAGCGTCAGCATTGGTGCTTGCCGAAAGTAGATGCCGCCTTTGTAGCCGCCATGGAAGATGTACTCGAACTCTACGAAGAACCCTTGGACCCGGCTAGGCCAATAGTGTGTTTGGACGAAAAGAGCAAGGAGTTGCATCAAGAAGTCCGCGCTGCTTTGCCAGTCCAAAAGGGTAAAGCGCAAAGAGAAGACTACGAATACATTCGCAATGGCACTGCCAACCTGTTTGTGCTGGTTGAACCCAAAGCCGGTTTTCGGCACGTAGCAGTAACCCAACGCCGCACGGCCATCGACTATGCCAAATTCATTAAATGGTTGGTGGATGAGGCTTACCCAAACTCTGAGATAATCCGAGTAGTGCAGGACAACCTCAACACTCATAAACCAGCTTCGCTGTATGAAGTTTTCGAGTCAGCCGAGGCAAGACGGTTGCTCCGAAAGCTGGAATTTCACTACACGCCTAAACACGCAAGCTGGTTGAATATGGCAGAAATCGAGATAAGCGTCTTCGAGCGGCAATGTCTCAACCGCAGGTTGGGAGACGAGCCGACTTTGATTAAAGAGGTAGCAGCTTTGGAAGCCGAACGCAACGAAAGTCGAGCTACTATTAACTGGCAATTTAATTGTGAGAAGGCCCGCACCAAGTTGCATCGGCTTTATCCTGATTTATCAAAATTAGCGTGACTGAGTACTAGAACTTTAATATACCTACCAACCTGGGTTCAAATAAAAAGTGGATTCGGCAAATTAAGGCTAAATCAAAAAGGTTAAAAACAAGGTGGAAATAATATAAATAGTCATATCATCATGTGAATTAAGTATAAAATATTGTCGGGAGGATATTACTTCTTAAAACAGTGGGCCCTGAGCCAGTGTAATTAATTTCAATGATGCCAGAATCTTTATGAGCGGGTTGGAACCAATCTTCGAGCAGCAATCTTGAATATATCTTTACCGGGTAATTAAAAAGTGGTGGGTGGTAGAACGAAAATAAGTAAAAGCCGGTTTACAGGTAAGTTTTAACTTATACAAAACCTGGCTTTTTGTTATAATATACCTATCTATCATGTTCAAGCCAACCGGATAACCTATCCTGAAAGGGTAATATGACTTCGGACCAAAACTCCCCGATTCTAAATGTAAAAGGTAGCAAAGTCGGCCTGGGGCCTTATACCTACGAGCATCATAAAATGACCCTGGTTTCGTTACAGGATACCGCCGTGGCCGTCCTGAGCGGCAATACTTTTGATGTAATCAACCCCGATATTGACCCGTCCGAATTTAAGGGTATGCCAAAGAACGCGGCCCTTTTTGCCGTCTTTGCGCTTGAAAACCTGGACCTTATCGGCAACTGCGGTCTACGCGATATTGATTTCCGGCAGGGTACGGCGACCTTTGGTATCAGTATCTTCCATAAAGATTACTGGGGTAAAGGTTATGGCACCGAGGCGACGCGCCTGACCCTGGATTATGGGTTTCGTTTTCTTAACCTTCATAATATCTACTTGAGGGTTACCGGGTTTAACGAGCGGGCCCAAAAAGCTTACCTGAAGGCCGGGTTCAAAGAGATTGGGCGGCGGCGTGAGGCGGTCCGGTTGGGCGAACGTCGGTTTGATGTCATCTTTATGGACTGCCTGCGCACCGAATTTGAAGCCCCGGTCCCCGGTTGGACCTTACCGTTTTGAAAATTTTGCTTTGTGTTAAATTCGACGGATATGGTAAAATCAAACCGCTTCGAGTTTGCAGAGCAGATGTCAAATTTCCCGCAAAATTTAATAAGAAATTTTGTTAAAAAGCGAAATAATTCCCACTCAAAATATTATAAAGGATTTCAGGAGGAAGGCTTTGACGGCAAGTGTCAATTTATCTTCTGGCGAAAATGAACTCAAAACGGTCCGGGTAGGCTCGGCGGAGTCGCGGCCCGGCGAGCTTGTCTACGGCTGGTTCGAACTGGCCCAGCTACCGACCGGGCATACCGAGCGTCTCCCGGTGATTATCGCCCAGGGCCGCGAACCCGGCCCGACTTTTTGGTTTACTGCCAACATTCACGGCAACGAGTTGACCGGGATGGCCGCGGTCCATGACATCGTCAAACCGGCCCTGCTGGAAAACCTGCGGGGTACCGTGGTTGCCATTCCCAGCCTCAACCCGGCAGGTTTGCGGACCAACCAGCGTGTCCCCTATTTTGAAATGGAAGACCCGAACCGCAGCTTCCCCGGTTATAATAATCCTGTAACCGACCCGACTACCGCCGAGCGGCAAAAGCACCCGCCTTCTATCTATGACGAAGCGATGGCCCGCCTTTTTGAGTGCATCCGGGAGTCGGCGGATTTCCTGGTCGATTTGCATTGTTACGGGTTGCAGGCGGCTTCGTTTACCATCCGCGACCGGGTGCTATACCGTGACGAAGCAAGTAAAGCCGAGGCCGAAGACCTATACCGCCGCATGGACGAGCTTTGCACCGCCTTTGGGCTGGCGGTGGTCAACGAGGCGGAAGCCCGACGCTATGTCGACCAGAAGTTGCACCGTTCGACCAGCGGTGCGGCCCTTAACGAGGCCCGTATCCCGGCGATTACAGTCGAGCTTGGCCTGATTGGTGGGGTGGACCCCGATGCTCTCTCGGCGGCCCGTACCGGCATGTTAAACAGCCTGCGCTGGGCCGGGATGCTGCCCGGTATGCTTGAGAAGATTACCAGCGTCCCGGTGCCGCAGCCGACTTTTGCGACCCGGCGGGAGAATTCGCCCCGCGCCCAGGCCAGCGGCATCCTGCGGTATCACGTCCGGCCCGGCGATATGGTTTCAGAAGGCGACGTGATAGCGACCCTGACTGATATTTTCGGCAACCCTATCCCCGAAAATAGCGAAATCAAAGCCGAAAGCGATGGCTGGATTATCAGCCTTTCACGGGGGGCAATGTGTTACCAGGGGCAGGTCGTCACCAATATGGCCGTCCGCGACGAAAACCCGATGCTTGAGACTTTTCCGGCCTAGCCGCGTGATACTCGGTTATAAACCGAGGTGCTTTAATAAATGAAGAGTGGGATAGGATCTTAACCGCTTTTTCCCACTCAAAAACAAGAAATTGACCGTCCGGCTCTCGACTCAAGGAGATTTAGTTATTTCAATTAGTGTGAACAGTTCTCAATTTGGAGAAGGACAGACTATCCCGGCCAAATACACTTGCCAGGGAGAAAACATTTCGCCGCCCCTGGCCTGGAATGGTTTGCCGGAAAACACCCAGAGCCTGGTCCTTATTATGGATGACCCTGATGCCCCGGTTGGCACCTGGGTCCATTGGGTGCTTTACAATCTTTCACCCGCTTTGACGGGGTTGCCGGAAGGCGTCGCAACCGGCGGGAAAGAGGTGGCGGACACCCAGCAAGGTCTTAACAGTTGGAAGAAGCCCGGTTACGGCGGACCCTGCCCACCCAACGGCACACATCGCTATTTCTTCAGGCTATATGCCCTGGATGTAATGCTCAATTTGAAAGCTGCGCCAACCAAGCAGCAAATTCTTAAAGCTATGCAGAATCACGTCCTGGACCAGGGTGAGCTAATGGGAACCTACCGCAAGCGTTAATAAGTATATTCTAAATATTTACTCCCACTGTAAATCCCTGACCTGGTCCGTATAAAGGCGCTGGTGGCGAGTCTGCGCGTCGAACCAGGTTTTGGGGAATACATTTTTCTCCTTCACCACTTCTTCAAATGCCGCCCTGACCTGCCGGGCGCAAGTTTCGGGGCTGACGTGACCGACCCCGGTCCCCAGGCCGGGAAAAGCAACTCTTTTAACCCGGTCGGCGATTTTCTGGCTTTCGTAAGGTCCGGCAGGGAAAGTTCCATATTTAACGAGTAACAAGGTGGCGCGGGCCGCCAGGTAAGGATTGACCGTCTCCTTCAAAAGCATCGGCACTCGCATGGTAGGAGCGGCGATTAAAAACGGAATAGCCGGGTTCCCGGTGCCGACGATTTCCGCCGCCCCTACGATTAACTCCCCAAAGTGTTTTTCCCGGATAAGTTTTTGTAACTGTTTTTGAATGCCCCAGCCGAAATGGTTGCTGTAGAGCATGTCAATGCCGCCATCCATAAACCCGAAACTGTTGGCCGGGCTGACCACGGCGTCGCACTCCACGTCCAGGATAGAGCCCTGGTAGACCCTCACATGGGGCAGGTCGCCGCAGAATTTCTGCCAGGCGTCGACCAGTTCCCGGTCCAGCGCAGTCAGGATTATTTCCATTTCGTTACTCTTTTATCCCTTTCTCGCTAACGTTTAATAACAAATCAACCATGCCTTATTAGCTGTTTGTACTATAGATTTGTTCAGGGTAAAAGTCAAGGGGTTTGGGCAGAAAGAATACCCAAAACTAAACACTAAAAACTCGATTTCCCCTAGTTGAAAGGTGGTGTTAGAATAGGTTTATCGGCAGCTATGGCAGCTAAAATGGTGTAGGCTTGAATTGGAATAGCGAAAGGGGTGGCCCACCGATGCACGACCCGCATATTGACATTGACGAAATAGATAATCCCCAGGATAACACCGGGGCCTCCGGCGACAGCGGCACAGGTGAACGCCCGAAAGAACCGGCGCGTGGTTACGGTTTGAACGACCTTTTAGAGCGCTTCAGTGAACGGGCCACTCGCTGGCAGGACCGCTTCAACGCCAGCACCCGGCGCGGTCTCGACATGCATATCATGCCACCCGAAACCAGAAAACACCTGGTTTCGAGCCAGCGCGAATTCCTGCTGGCCTGGCGCTCTTTGATTGATTTTTCGCTGGAAAGACTCGACCGGGAAGAAGAACGCGAGGCTGCCCGGCCCCACAACGAAGGCGCGGACCCCGACCTGTCATCCAAAGCCGAAAAAATCCAGATCGAGGAAGATTAGTTCAGGCGAGCTATTTAATTTAGCGGAAAGCCGGGATGGGCCGCTGCCGTTCCATGTTCCAGGCCAGGTTGTCGTACTTGGCGGCCTGGAGTTCGAGGGCCAGGGCGGCCTCGGTAGGAGTTAGTTCGGTTTCGGTTAAATCTTGCCCGAAATGGCTCGCGAACCCCTGGATAAAAGCTTGCTGCGCTTCTTCGAAACTGACCGGACGCTGGCGGGCTTCCTCGATGGAAGTCAGGCGTCCCGCGACCTGGGCGATGGTCTTGGCCCGGTCCAGGCGGGCAGGCAGTTCCAGCACCTTGAACAGTTTATCCACGTCCACGCTTAGAAGAATCGTGCCCTGTTGGAGTAGCACCCCGCGCTGGCGGGCCTGGGCGCTGCCGATTATCTTGCGTTCCTGCCAGGTTATTTCGTAGGCGCTCGGCGCGTCGAAACAGGCCGAGGTAATGGCATCGGCGTGGCCGCGCCGGTCCTTTTCGGCCATTTCCGCCTCCACCCCCAGTAAACGCAATCCTTCGACCAGCGCGCCGCTGATTTTGCGGTAAGATTCGAGGACCCCCCCGCTAAACTGCGGATCCTCGACGCTGCCGACCAGGCTGTAAGTCAGTTCGGCAAAATCGTGCAGGATGGCCCGGCCCCCGGTCGGGCGGCGGACCCACTCTACCCCCAGTTCTTCACAGGCTTTGAAATTCACCTCGCGCTCGGCCCGTTGGGTGTAACCGAGCGAAAGGGCGGCGGGCTGCCAGCCGTAAAACCTCAAAATTGGGGCGGATTGCGTGCCCGTTTCAGCCTGGGCCGCGGACTGGTCCGCGAAGTTTTGCCAGAGCGCTTCGTCGAGCGCCATATTGTAAGAACCCCGTTTGCGCCCGGAGAGTATCAGCCGCCAACCGGCCTGAGAATTTGTCTTTTCCAATTTATACTACCACCAGTTTATAACCGGTCCCCCGGACCGTTTGAATCTGGGCGTTGGAGCCGTTCAGTTTGTCCCGCAAATGGGCCACGTGTACGTCCACCGTCCTGGTATCCCCAAAATATTCGTAGCCCCAGACCAGGTTGAGCAACCGGTCGCGGTCGAGGACAATCCCGGTATTCTGGGCCAGCACTTTGAGCAGGTCGAATTCCTTGGCTCGTAACTCGATGGACTGGTCCTCGATGGTCACTTCGTGGCGGGCCAGGTCAATGCGGGTATTGCCAAGCTCGATAACATTCTTGACGGGCGGGGCGGTATTTGGTAGGGCCACCGTCTCGGTCCGGCGCAAGACCGCTTTGATGCGGGCAACCAGTTCGCGGGTGTTAAAAGGTTTGGCGACATAGTCGTCCGCGCCCAGTTCCAGGCCCACGATTGTATCAATATCGTCGCCTTTAGCCGTCATCATAATGATGGGAACATTGCTCTCGCGGCGAATCTGGCGGCAGACCTCGTAACCATCGAGTTCGGGAAGCATTAAATCGAGAAGGACCAGGGCCGGTTGGCTCTGGTTGAACAGGCGCAACCCTTCCCGCCCGTTATGGGCCACCTCCACCGCGAATCCCTCGCTTGAAAGATACAATTTGACCAGTTCTACGATGCTGCGGTCGTCATCAATAACTAAAATTAGTTTCTCAGCCATCACACTTCCCCCTTACAACTACCCTGCAAATGCATAGGCCAGGGGCCCCTTCTGATAATTAATATTATGCCACAATTGCCGCTTTCTAGCTAATATGGAAGGAAGTGGCACAGCTTATGCATTATAACTTAGCACGGGGCTAAGAGATTGGCTTCCTAAGATGCCAGAACAATGAAGTTTGAAGCAGGCCAGTCTGCCAGGGTAACCTGGCAGCAGACCAGTCTGAAAGGAGTTATTTTTATGCATGATAAAGATATGGACCGCGAAAAAGGCGCTTTTAAGGACTTTGGCGGCAAAGTCGAGGAAACTGCCGGTAATCTAACCGGTGACAAAGATATGCAGGCGCGCGGCACTGAAAAACAGGCCGAAGGCAAAGCCCAGAATTTGTGGGGCAAGACCAAAGATGCCGCCGGTAACCTTGTCGACGACGTAAAAGATGCCTTTGACCCGAACAGCAAAGACCCGAACATGCGTGACCGTGACCGGGCCTAGTCCCAGGTCATAAAAAATTAGTTCGAGTTTTCGATAAAAATAGCTGGAAGCGCCTCCTGGTGGGGGCGCTTTTAGTTTTAGCTTGTGCCGGACGGCTAAAACTATGTTACAATACAGGACCATAGGGGTAAAATAATTAGCGAGAAAGCTGCTAACCCGGCTTTTTTTTGGTATAATTCAAAAATGGAAAATCTAAGAGAGCGTCAATGTAGCAATTGCGGTCGCATCTATAGCTGGGAAGACTGGTCGGAAGAAAACTGCCCGGTCTGTGAGGATGTCCCCCTCGAAGACATCGAAGGGGAAGGCAGCGAAACCTTCCTGGACGATACCCTCACCCAGGATATTCCCTGGCCTAAAGGGGAGCGTGAAGTGGTAGTGTGTCGCGCCTCCGGGTACCTCGATGCCCAGTTAATCAAGGCCCAATTAGAAGGCGCGGGTATCCCGGTCTTGCTGCACGCCGGGGCTAAACTCGGTTTTACCGTTGGCGACCTGGGCGCGGTCCCGGTGATGGTTCCCAAAAGCCGGGCAGACGAAGCCCTGGCTATCCTGGACGAGCAATAACGAGCGAGCTTGTCCCTGGTTTAATCCAACTCTATTCTAAATATCGAACCGTGAACGAAAAGAATACTTTGCATAAAATAACTCTTTACAGCAAAGAAGGCTGTCACCTCTGCGAAAATGCTAAAGAGGCCCTCTTTGAGCTGGAAGACGATTTCGAAATAGAACTGGAAGAAGTGGATATTACCACCGACAGTGAGCTTTTCGAAAAGTATAAATACACTATCCCGGTGATGGTTGTAGACGAGTCCATTGTTTTAGAGGCTCGTATTGATGCTCGTAAAATCTACCGCGCTCTGGCGGAAGGGTATGGGCCCAGGCTAAAAGACTAGCCCTTTTTGCAGTTAGCAGTTTTAACAGCTTCAAAAAAGAATATTCAAGAGTATTTTAAATCTGGTAGGTGGACAATAATGCGTGGGAAAATCGTGGGTTTTTCATACCTGGCGCGGCGGCGTCAGGCGGTTAAGGCGGCTGACCCCGCCCCCGGTGCCAAATCTAAAAACTGGTTGCTGCGCCTGTGGGACAAGACAGCCGCCCCTTTCTGGTTTGCCCGGATGCGGAAGCAGGCTCACCACTATTACCGGGATACGGTAGTATTGCGCATGAAGTGGTGCTCGGACCTGGTCTACCGGGTCGAGGTGCGTGGTAACAAAGAATTTACCCACAAGCCTTCGACAATTATCGCCCTCGGTCACAAACGCGATACCGATATTCCCGTTGTAATACCCTATCTCTATCATTTTCAGAAGCCGAAACGCCAGGGCAAAAAACTGCGGGATTTGTATATTGCCGCCCGCGACGATGTTTTCGAGCAGGGTTTTTTGACGATTTACTTACCAATGCTCGATTTCTTCCGGCCAGTTTTCAGCCGCACCCGCGCGGTAGGCCGTTGGTTCCAGCTTTTGCAGGCTTGCCCGGTCAAGTTGCCCGACGAACAGACCGCCAACCAGCTTCTTAACGAAACTCTGCGGATTGAGGGCAACCTGGACGCCCTCGAAGTCGTGGACGAAACCTGGCGGGCCAAATTGCTCGGTGACGAAATGGCTCAGCGGCCCGGCCTGACCCTCAAAGACCTTGTGTTGAAGGGCGATTTGAAGGTGCTGGCCCAGTACGCCACCCCCCGCATGTTCCGCGAACCGCTCGCTAACCGGATTCGCCAGCGTCACCATGCAACAATGCACGAACAATTGCATTATTTAATAAGGGTGTTGGAAAAGGGGGGCAGTCTGCTGGTCCTGCCGGAAGGCCGGGTCAGCCCGGACGGACGGTTCTCCAAGATGCGGGCGGCGGTTATCCGCCTGATTCAACAGGCCCGCGTCGAGACCAACCTGCTGCCGGTCAACCTGACCTACGATTTCATGGATACCATGCGGACGAATGTCACGGTGCTGGTAGGACAGGAGATAACCAAACTCAAGCACTACAGCAAGTCCGAATTGACCGGGCTTATCCGCGAGAAAGTGGCCGGGCTTACCTGTGTGACGATGAGCGGCCTGGTCAGCCGGGCGCTGGTCGAGACGGCCAACCGGGGTCACGGCCAGATCCGGTTGAGCCAGTTCAAAGAACAAATCTGGACCGAAGCCCAGCGTCTCCGCAAACTGGGCCTGGCCCTGGATCGCCAGCTTGCGACCCGGCAGGAGTTCGAGGAACGTTTCGAGCGTTTCGTGGATTGGGCCTGGCATAAAGGCGGCATCTTCCTGGTCGGCCCGATGTTTATCGCGGACGGCTCGAAGGGCTTTGACTGGATCAGGCTGGACCGCCCGGCGCTCCTTCGCGAGGAATGTACCAAGCATACCGATAACCCGGTCCGCTACTGCTATAACGAGTTGACCGAGTTGCTCGAAACCTGGAAGGCCCTGCCGGAACAGGCCGAGCCGGAAGACGAAATCGTGACTCTCGAACTGGTGGAAAGCCAGCGCCTGACTGCCGGTTAAGCCGGGATTGACACCGGCATAGGGGAGTGTTAAGCTTCGGTCCGGTGTCCTTACCCTGGAGTCTATAGCAAGGAGTTTTCTAAATGCCCGTCACCGTATTCGAACCGCCTTCCGCCGCCGACCGGCTGCTTATCTTGAATAAGTACAAGAATATTGCGATGGTGGGCTTATCGAATAATCCTTTCCGGCCCAGCCATTTCGCGGCAATTTACATGCTGGCGAACGGCTACAATGTTATCCCGGTCAACCCGGCGGCTACCGAAATTTTGGGCCGCAAGTGTTATCCTTCGCTGCGGGATATTCCCGAAAAAGTTGACATTGTGGATGTCTTCCGCAAGCCCTCCGATGTGCCGCCCCTGGTGGATGAAGCGGTAGCTATCGGGGCGAAGGTCTTCTGGATGCAACTCGGCGTCATAAATGAAGAAGCCGCCCGGAAAGCGGTTGCAGCCGGGCTGGAAGTGGTGATGGACCGCTGCGTTAAAATCGAGCATGCCCGCTTTTTCGGTGGCCTCAATACGATTGGCCTCAACACCGGGGTTATCAGCAGCCGCCGGATGAGCCTTACCTAGTTTGACTGATTTTGAAAGAATTAAGCCGACCTCCCGGCCCTTCTCAACCCACCCCTGAAATTCCGGCTTCAAACGCTGCGCCCGGCCTTCCTGTTGCTAAAATAAGCGGCTGGAAGGCTTTTTGGCGTGGACTTTACGAAGTCGCCCGGCAGGAGGCGGCTTACCTGGCAAAGGCTTTCGGGGCATGGCCGGTAGCGGCTTTGCTGCTTTTCCTGACTTTTTTCCTGGCCCTGGCCTACCAGGCCCCGCTCGACTACTCCTTTATCCTCGGCAAGGGCAACACCAACGACTATCTTTACCTGCAAAGCTTTAACCCGGCTGAGTCTAACTCCCAGTTCAGCTTTCGCTGGACCACCGACGAAAGTTACCTGCGCTTTCCGGGGGTAGGCCGGTTGCCCTCGGCCCAACTCCAGCTCGAAATGCAGTCGGGGGGCCGTCCTGCCAACCTGCCCTTGCCAAAAGTCCAGGTCTGGAAGGATAGCCAGATGCTAGGGGAGGTCGAGGTCACGCCTGGCCGGAAATTCTATTCTTTTGACCTGCGGCAGAGCGGCGGTTTTAAGGGTGGCGACCTCTTTCTGACCCTCAAGGTCCAGAACTCTTTCAAGGAAGCCGGTCACGACTTGCCGCTGGGCGTGGTGATGACCCAGGTGCGCCTGCTCGGCGGAAGCGACGATGGTCGCCCGGTTATCCCATCTCCGGCCCATTTTGTCTTTCTCCTGGCGGCGCTGCTGGCGATTTACCTGGCGCTGGTCCGGTCCGGGTGGTCTCCCTGGCTGGCGGCGGGCCTGGGTGGAGTTTTCGGGTTGGGCGCGGCGGTTTGCCTGGCCCAGGTCCGGCTGGTCTTTACCCCAGTTATCGAAGAACTTTTCCTGACACTGGTCCTGGTCTACCCGCTATTGGTCCTTGGTTTAAGGGCGACCGGGTGGTGGCTGGCCCGGCGCAAACTGGCAATCCCGGTCGAGCAAATGCGCTGGCTGGGATTAATCTTTCTGACGGCCTTCGCGGTCAAGGCGGTCGGCCTTAATTATGCCGGTTTCGGGGTGGTTGACCACTGGTTCCGGGTCCACCAGATTTACCGTTTCTGGAACGAACCGGCCTCGTTCTGGCAACAATATTATAACGTGAGCGCCGGGACGACCGTCACCGGGCAGGAGGGCGGTTCGGCGGTGTTGGGCCAGTGGGGTTTGCAACTCAGTCTGCCCTACTCGCCGCTTTTCTATCTATTCGCAGCCCCACTTTCTTTTTTCTGGCCCGATTATCACAACGTCAATCTGCTGGCGGCGGTAAACGACCTGGCAACCTGGCTCGAAGCGACCCAAATTTTCCTGCTTTACCTGGTTGCCCGTCTGGCTTACCGCACGGCCAGCCGAGCTACCGGAGGCGGCTGGGCTGGCATAATTGCCGGGGCTATTTTTGGTTTCTACCCGCTCAGCTTTTTGCTTTTCAGCGATGGCGGCTACAACTCGATTTTCGCGGCCTGGCTCTCGCTCCTTTTCGTGGCTTTGCTGGTAGATTGGCTGCGCCAGCGTGAGGCCGGGGAAAAAGTTTCGCGCTGGCTGGTGGCCTGGTTGGTTTTGAGCCTGGGCGCGGCGCTTCTGGCCCACACCAGCACCTTGCTCTTGCTTGGTTCGCTCCTGGTCGTTTATAGTGGGGTGCTTTTGCTCCGGCGAACAACCCGGCCCACCGGCAAGGCGGTTGGCCTCGTTACGCTCGGCGGAATGGCGGTGGCTTTCGTCCTCTATTACGGCTGGTACGTGCCGGGACTGGTCGGGCAGACCCTGCCTCTCCTGTTCGGTAAACTCGAAAGCGGCCCGGTCGGCCACGAAGCCGGTAGACTGGGCGGCCCTCTTTTAAGCGGGTTCTGGCCCCAATTGTGGGAACATTTCCGCTTCTGGCCGTTCCTGGGCTTGCTTGGCTTCCTGGTGTGGGGCTTTCTGGAACGCCGCAGGGCTGCGGGGCCGGGTGTTGTTAGCGGGGAAGTGACCCGAAGCGACCCTGTAAATGAGGTTACGCCGGATGTGAAAGCGAGTAGCCCCGCTTTGACTTTATTCTGGTGGTGCTGGCTGCTAATTTTTATCGTCTTCAGCGTGGTGGATTTGCGGGTGAACCTCCTGCAAAAACACATGCTTTTCGTCGCGCCGCTATTCTGTCTCGGAAGCGGGTTCGTGGTGGTCCAGCTCTGGCAACTGGCAAAAGGGCGGGCCGGGTGGTGGCGCTGGGGTCTGGTGGCAATTGTGGCCGCGCTGCTGGCGTTTAATATCGTCAGCAGCCTGTTACTCTGGTATAACCGGGTCTACCTGGGAGTTAGCCCACCCGGTTCCGGCTAAACCTTTTATATAACTGAAGTGCCGTAGTAACCTTACCCAAAAAAAGAATTTAGCCTTATAATAAGGATACTATCTACTATAGATATTTCAGTGGGATGGTCCCGATCAATGACGCTCGGCCAGCCATTCTACCCACACCGTCCTACCAACATTGTAGCCGCCTGGCACCTTAAATTTTCTGAAGAAGGAGGAAAAAAACATTCCTCCTTCTTATTTTAGGCCACTTTATTAGCCGGTCAGGGAGGATACGGCCTTAATCCATGTACCAAAAAAGCCGCTAAAATTACTTAGCGGCTTTGTTCATCTCAAAGGATGATTTAGTCAGTCAAAAAACCCTGCCCCGGTGAAACCGGGCCTGTTAGTAAAGCCTACAGGTGGGCAACCGGCCCGCCGTTGTCTTCAACTTCTTCCACCTGGCTGCGCTGGGTCGAGTGAACCGCCGGAGTGGTGGCGTCGCCGGTAGCGGGGCGTTTGAAGATGAAGTAACTGTTCTCGGTGTCAGCAAGCGGGCTAACGCCGGCGAGTTCCCAGCCCTGTTGGCCCAGTTCGTCCAGGTATTCCCGGACAAAAGTGCTGCGTCGCTCGTTCCGCGCAATTATCACCTGGTCGCCTTCGGATGAAATCTGGCCCCGGAAGTTAATATAAACTACTTTATATTCCCAGCGAGCGCCCTTGTAGGGTTCGGCAGGGGCTTTGGGAGCAGCCTGGGGTTGTGCTTGGGCCTGGGGCTGAGGTGGCGGAGGCGCGGACTCGCTAACGGGCGGAAATCCGCTCCCGTTAGGATTAGCGTTGGCCTGGTTAACGCTCTGTTCCAGTTTGGAGATGCCAGACTGAATCTCGCGCAGAACCTGGGCAAACATATTTTGCAGCGAAGGAGGGTCGTTTCGTTCGCTCATAGTATTTTCCTTTCTAGCCGACGCGGCTTGTCAGCTAACACTTGTGTTTAACAAAACACCTACCGGACGCCGCCATTTTGCCGCCTGACGACCTTTTAAACTCCGGTCAGCAATAATTTTAGCATCCCACCAGGATGCCGGAAAGAGCATTGGCGTTAGAGTTGCGTTATAATAAGGTCAATAAGCGTAAAACGTTGAACGCGCCCTTTATGGGTGAACGTTGAACGTTGGGAAAACAGGGTTATTCTCTGACTCCTGGTGTTATGCTTAGTGGTCATTAAAAATCTTAGTCACGTTCAACGAAAAAATGGTAAATCTTACGGATATTCAGGCGGCGGCGGGGAGAATTTCTCCTTATGTCCGGCGTACTCCTTTGCTGGCGGCCCGCCCGCTAAAGTCCAGCCTGGCGAAGGATTGGTCGCTCTATCTAAAACTGGAAAATTTGCAGATTACCGGCTCTTTCAAGGCGCGGGGCGCGATTAACAAGCTGCTGACGTTGGAAGCCGAAACGGGCGGCGAGTTACCGGGCCTGGTTACCGCTTCGGGCGGCAATCACGGTCTGGGTGTTGCTTACGCGGGTTGGGTCCGCTCGAAACCGGCCACCATCGTCTTGCCCGAAACGACCCCGACCCTCAAAGCCCAGAAGATTGCGACCTGGGGCGCGAAGGTGATTTACTGGGGCCAGGTCTGGGATGAAGCGAATGCCGCTGCTTTGCAACTGGCCGAACGCAAGGGGCTGGCTTACTTCCACCCCTTTGCCGACCCGGCGGTAATTGCCGGGCAGGGCACGATTGGCCTCGAAATTATGGAGGATGCGCCCGGTCTCGATACGCTGCTGGTATCCATCGGCGGTGGCGGCCTGATGGCCGGTATCAGCCAGGCGGTGAAATCCATCAACCCGCAGGTTCGCATGATCGGGATTGAGCCGGTCGGGGCGCCCACCCTCTACGAAAGCCTTAAAGCGGGCGAGGTAATCGAACTGCCGGGCATCCAGACGAGCGTCGGGACCCTGGCCCCGCGCAAGAGCGCCCAGTTAAACTTCGACATCATCCGGCAAAACGTCTCGGAAATCGTGCTTGTATCGGATGAGGAGATGGCGCAGGCCCAGGAATGGCTCTGGACCGAACTGGGTATCGCCTCGGAACTGGCCGGGACGGCGGCACTGGCGGCTTTGTTGACCGGCAAGGTGCAACCCGCTCCCGGCGAAAAAGTCGGGGTGTTAATCTGCGCGGCTAATGCAGATATTCACTTTATAAAGTAGTTTGTTCATTGACAAAGGTAAAATGCGGTGCTATCATCAAGACACGCGTAAAGTAAAGTTAAACTAACTTGGTACAAATCTCAAACTCAACCGAAATCCTTACTGAGAGTGGCCTATGAATCTACTCTCCAATATCAATCTAAATTGGACCTGGCCCCAGGTATTCGCTTTCCTTCTCCTGGCATTGGTAGGGGCTTTTATAGCTGAACGTATCGTAGGAAATGCGCCAAAATATGGTTTTTTAGGGTCGCTGGTGCTTGGCATTCTGGGGGCCTGGTTTTTCGCAAACCTGCCCGTAGAAATCCAGATCGAACCCCGGTTAGAGGATATGCCGGTCGTGCGCTCCATTCTAGGAGGGCTGGTGCTGGTAGCCTTATTTGCCTTCTTGCGTAAGCAGGGGGCCTCCCGTTGAAACATATCCGGCGCTATCTAACACCTTTGACCCTGGTGTATGCATTACTGGGTGCGGCCAGTGTGCTATGTCTTATCCGTTTTGTGTTGCGATTGATGGCTGCCGACGAACTCAGCCCGGTAGGTCGGAAACTTGTCCAGGTCGGCAGCATTCTGACCGGACCGTTTGAGAAGCTCTGGCATCTCGAACCGGTTGGGCAACTCCCCGGTTCTACCTTCGAACCCTCCGCCCTGGTGGGTGGGCTGGTTTTCCTGGCAATTGCGCTTTTAATCGGGCTGGCTGTCGGAAGCTGGCAAGGCTTAAAAGGCCGCAAAGTCAGCCGCACCTGATATTACCTTCAACCTCAACTTTATACTAAGGGTTCGATTTATTTTTACCCCGGTTGGTCTTCTTAAATAGGGTTAGTGGAGTAGTTAAGGGAAACGAGGTGCATAAATGCATAAGAACGAGTTTATCAAGCAGTTGGCGAAGGAAACTACGCTTCCCCAGAAGGAGGTCAATCAAGTCATCAAAGGCGCGGTGGACCTGATTGCCCGCCGCCTCAAAGATGGTGATAAAGTGGTGATAACTGGCTTTGGCACGTTCGAGGTTCGGCGTCGGCGGGCCAGGCGCGGTGTTAACCCCAAGACCAAAGAGCGCATTATTATCCCTGAAACGCAAACCCCTGGTTTTACGGCCAGCAATACCCTTAAACTCTCGGTGTTGGGTCAGTTGGAGGCGGCTAACCTGATGGACATGGCCGAAGCCGAAGAAGAAGATGTTGCCAGTATCGCCAAGCCGGTCAGAACGCGAGGCCGCCGGAAAGTGACCGCCTGATTTTAGCCGCTCCGTCATTTTTAAAAGCTCGGCCTGAAAGAAATTTCAGGCCCGGTTGGCCTTCACGGTTTTCTTAGCGTTCTGGGTACCAAAGCCAGGCCTGTAACAAGGGTCTGGCTTTGTTCGAGGTTCGCCGGTTAACTCTGCTTGAATTTATCTATCCGGTCGTTCCCGGCATCTACCGCATAAACATTTCCCTGGTTATCTACGATAAGGCCGGTTATATAACCAAGTTGACCGGGGTCAGACCCCATGCTGCCCCAGGCATACAGGAACTTGCCCTGGCTATCGTATTTACCGATTTGAACGGTAGTGTTTGTCAGCAGTAAAACGTAGAAGTTGCCCTGGGCGTCAATCGTAAGCTCAGGGCCAGGGCCAAACTCGCCCGGTTTGTTATCCCGGCTGCCCCAGCTTTGCAGGAATTTACCAAAGGCGTCAAATTCCTGAATCCTGAAATTGCCCATATCTGCCACAAAAACGTGGCCTTGCCGGTCAACAACAATTTTTTCAGGGCCGTTAAACTGGCCCGGTTGCTGGCCTAACCCGCCCCATTGCAACAAGAACTGGCCATTCCGGTCGAACTTCTGAATGCAATTTGTACCATTAGAAACATCTGCTACAAAAATATCACCAAAACTGTTAACAGCTACCGAACGTGGTTCGAGAAACGTACCCCGACAGCCTGTTTCCAGTTCTCCCGGCCCGATTTTCAACAGAAGGTTCCCCTGGCTATCGAATTTCTGGACGCGCCGTAAGGCCGGGTCAACCGCGTAAACACTGCCCTGGTCGTCCACCGCCAGGTTTACCCCGCCGTTGTTAAACTGGCCGTCGCCGGTACCTTCGCTACCCCATTTGAGTAAGAAGCGGCCATTCTGGTCGAATTTCTGGATGCGATAGTTAAAACTGTCATAAACGTAGATGTTACCGGCGCTATCAACTGCCCCGCTGGTGGGGAAGCGGAGTTGCCCATCACCCCGTCCGTAGGTGCTGTAATTAGCTAAAATTTTCCCTGTTTTATCCAGTTTAGTTACCAGGGAATTGTAGTTTCCACTTATAAAGATATTGTCGGATTGGTCAATGGTTAAGTTGAAGTAGCTAGGAGCATTTATGCCGGGTTTTAAGTTCTGTCCAATATAACCCAGGTCTTTACCATTGGGGTCAAATTTAATCAAGTCTACCACTACATTTCCCTGGCTATCGACCGCAATCGCGGACGTACCAAAGTTCCCGGCTCCCCATTTGAGCAAGAAATGGCCCTCGGCATCGAACTTTCTAACCACGCTGTTCGGCAGGCTGCCACTCCTGGGGTCAATGTCTAGAATGTAATAGGTTCCCTGGCTATCGACCGCAATATCCTGTATAGCGTTAAACTCACTATCTAACGGACCGGCCACGCCCCAATCCAGTAAAAGGTTGCCCTGGTTATCGAACTTTTCAACCCCCGTCTGATATGAAGTATAGATGGTCCCCTTTGAATCTATTGTCATGGATTGGGGTTCGTTATTATTGGCGTAATGGCGAACTACGCTCCATTGAAGCAAAAAACGGCCCTGGCTATCAAATTTCTGGACTCGGTAATTGCCTCCTTCAGCTACATAAAGATTGCCGAACTGGTCAACTTCAAGCCCCGTAATCCGGTTAAATTGGCCCTGGCCTACTCCCGGTGTAGCCTGGCCTAAAGTGTTTATGAGTTGGCCCTGGTTGTTGTATTTCCTTATTTGATTGCTGACACCTTCGCAGACATAGAAGTTACCCTGGCTATCCGCTGCAATATAATAAGGATTTTTGAGACCCGTATTATCGTGGCCGAATGTGCTTACAAACTCGGCTTTGTTCGGTGTCTGGGCCGGTAAGCCGTTCAGTTCGTAGCGCCAGCGATAATAATGCTGGCCGACATTCCCCATTTCGACCTTGAAGCCATCCGGATTGGAAGGCGTATAAGTCAGGACGCGCCGCTCGAACAACTGCACCAGCACATCCTGCATCTCTCCCCTGACAACGGTCCTGACCCAGTAAGGCTCGGTGATGGGCCGCCCGAAGACGTACAAAGGGAGTCCAAAAAAGACGCTACCGTTTACGAAGGCGCTGCCGTTCCAGATAGGCCCGTTCAGGTTGCCGTAATCCTCGAAGACATCGGCGATATTGTGCCCGGTGACCTCGTCATACCCTTTCAAAAGACGCTGTTCCGGGACCAGGCCACTCGAAACGAGGCCGGACCGCTCAAGCCAGGCCGTGATAGGCTGGCCGCTCATTTTGCCAACACTGTTCTCTTTTTCGAAGAAGGTTCCCACGAAGCGAAAACTGGCGTAGGTCGGGGCAAGCGGGTTGGCCCCACCTTCGTTGGTATCGCCCGCGACCTGGACCTGGCTTGGCGGCAGGGCGGTAAAGGCGGAGTCGCCGTCCTGGCGATTGCCGGTGACCAGTTCTTTGACCAGAAGACCGGTTGTGACATAAAAGAGGTCGTTCGGGTTGCCGCCGGGGTTGTTGATTTCCATGCGGGCTTTATCAAAATATTGGACCTTGCGGGCCGCACCGTTATAGGGTTCGGTCGAGATATTCCCGGCGTTGGGGGCGGGCGGTCCCCAGGTATAGCCCCGGCCCACACCGGGCAAATCCTGCACCGGTTTATCCACCCGGTTCCAGGTGTTTTCAAACCCGGTATCGCCGAAGCCGGGGGCCGCCAGGGCCGGAAGGGCTTGCAGCATTGCCGGTAATAACGCCAGGACCATAAGTCCGTTTAACCATCCAAGCCTGACCTTTTTCATCTGCCTTACTCCTTTATCCGAGGCCGGTTTATTTAAATACTTAGCTTCAGTTAAAGATTAAACGTAGATAAAATAAATTAGTTGCGGTGGGGTGGAGTATATAAAAAATCGTTTTTTATAAAACTCTGGCTTGACATGGCATGAGCCGTATGTTAACATAAAATCAAATCGCGGTTTGTTAGCGTTACTTTTTAAAGGTCTCTTTGTAGTAAACCGGGCCACTGGGTGGGGTCTCAATTTGAAAAAGGGCGATTCCCAAGAACCAGAAGATAAGCTGGAAATAGTAGACCTGGCCGATATTTCCGGCCTGAACAACTACCGGACTAATTCCAAGCCTGACCCGGACGACCTTGATTTGGCCGACCTCGGCGACGAAGACCTCTCTTTCTCCGACGAGCATCCTTTCTCGGAAAACCTCAATCACAAACCCGAAAGTTTACGGCCCAGGGGCCGCCCGGCCCGGCCTTCCACCCGCAACGGCAAGCTGGGGGCCGGTGGTATCAACCGCGATAAGCCGATTTTTCCTTCCAGTATCGCCGCCGATATTTTGTCGTTACACCCGCGCACGCTCCGTATTTACGAAGAACTGGGCCTGGTGGTGCCTTTCCGCACCGAAACCCAGCGCCGCCGCTATTCCAATAACGACATCAGCAAGACCAGGTTTATCCAGTTTTTGACCCAGACGCGCCGGGTCAACCTGGAAGGGGTCCGCATCATTTTGCAGATGCTCAATGAAATGCGCCAGTTGGGGGTTCACGACCCGGTACGGCGGGTCTTTAGCGACTTTCACGACCCGGATAACTCCGGCCCGGTTTCCTTTTAATCCCCTCTTTTCTATGTTAAAATAATCGACAAGCCGCCTCAGGCTTTTACCCTGTCACCGGGCGTTGTCTTTTATACGGCCTTATCTTATTCCCATTTTCAAGTCTTTACGAAGGTCGCGCTTTTTGTATCCGCTTTTGCCCGGTTAAGTTACCCATAAGAGCCCAGGTAGGGGCCACCGGTTTAAAGAGGTCCATGTGGAGTTTCTTGTTTCAACCGTTCTTTCGCTTTCTTTTGGCCTGTTCTGGTTGTGGTGGTACTACCGCCAGGATATTTTTGATAAAGAGCCCAAGCGTTTCGTCCTGCTGATTTTTGTCCTCAGCATGCCGCTTTCAGTCCTGTCCGGTCTACTGGAATATACAATTGACCAGGGGAGCGGGACTTATAGCGAACATTCGGGTTTCTTGGTGGCGGCCCTCTTTTATGTAGGGGTGGTGGCGGTTATCGAGGAACTGGCAAAATTCTTCGTGGTCTTTACGGTGGCTTATCCCAACAAGGCGTTTAACGAGCCGATGGACGGTATCGTCTACGCGGCGGCGGCGGCGGTCGGGTTCGCCAGTTTCGAAAATGTCTTCTATGTCCTGAACAAAGGCCCGCTCGTCCTCCTGTTGCGCGGCCCCTTCAGCACCCTTGGTCACGTCCTTTTCTCGGCCCTGTGGGGTGCGGCTCTCGGTCTCTCTCTGACCGAGCCTTCCCGTTCCAAACGGCTCCGGATGATAGTCGGCGGGCTGGTCCTCTCCATCCTGGCCCACGGGGTCTACAACATTCTTATTTCACTCAGCCAGCCTTTCTTTGGCACGGGCTGGGAATGGCTCTCCCTGAGCGGCATCCTCTTTTTATTCGGGCTGTATATCGTTGTCGCCATGAAGATAAGCCATGCCCTCCGCATCTCCGAGTTTAACCCGGCTAACCTGACCGGCCCGGCCCGCCAGGCTTTGTTGAGTATGCTGGAAAGGCGGTTGCGGCCCCAGGTGCCGGTCCGGGTGATTGCCCCACCCGAACGGGAATTGCCGGTCCAACGCTATGCACCCAATCCCAACGCCTACCGTTTCCGGGAAAGGATTCCCCCGGCTACCCAGGCCGGGAGTACCCTCAAGACCTCTGAAACACAAACAGCCGAAACAGCCAAAAAAACCCGCGAATGTCCAAATTGTGGCGCGGCGAACTTATTGGATGAAAGCGAAAAAAACTGCTATAACTGTGGTCAGGAACTTGTCCAAAAAGAACCTCGAAAGGAGTGACCTAAACTGGCCCCGGAAACCCCTGCTGCTCTCGACCCGGCACCTTCGGTTGACCCACCTACTCCCCTGAAACTCTTTTTATCCTGGTTTAGTATCGGCGCGCAATCCTTTGGCGGCGGTCCCTCCACCCTTCAGTTAATCCAGCAAGAAATGATTGTCAGGCATAAATGGCTGACCGACGAAGATTATGTGCGGATGTGGGCTTTGTGCACCCTCGCGCCGGGCATCAACCAGCTTGCTTTCGCCACTCTGATCGGGCGCAAACTGGCCGGGTGGCCCGGTATCGCGGCTACCCTGGGCGGGCTATTGGTGCCTTCCGGCCTTATAACCACCCTCCTGACAGTCGGGTTTACGGCCATCCAGGGCTGGCCGCCTTTCCAGGCAGTGCTGCGCGGCGTTATCCCGGCGACGGCGGGCCTGATGTTCATGGTTATGGTGAACATGGGACGGCCCCTGGTGAAAGAGGGTTTCCGCGAGGGGCAAATCCGGCTGATAATGACTTTTGCTTTTATCGTGCTGGTCGGGGCGATGATTGGGCTGCTCAAACTGCCGGTTATCGCGGTTTTACTGGTAGCCGCTGCCCTGGGAGGGGTTTTCTTCAAAGCGCCCTTGCCACCCGCCAAAGAGGTTGAGGCCGCCGTCGAACCGACAGGGACGGAGGAAGAAAAGTGAACCCGCTTATCTATTTTTTAATCTTCCTGAAAGCCTCCCTTTTTTCAACCGGCGGCCTGGGCAACCTCCCAAGCCTCCACCAGGATTTGCTGGCTAACGGTTGGGCCACCGAAGCCGATTTTGGCAAGGCTGTCGCGGTCGGCCAGATTACCCCCGGCCCGAACGGGCTCTGGGTGCTGGCCCTGGGGTATATAACCTATGGCTGGCTGGGAGTGTTATTCGCTACCCTGGCGATTATTATTCCGCCTTTCGTGGTGTTACTGGTGGCGGCGGGCTACCAGAAAATCGAGCATTTCCCGGCGGTGCGGGGCTTTATCCGGGGTCTGTCGCTGGCGGTGGTCGGTTCGCTCCTGGCAACGGCCAGTTCGCTTATCAGCGCGCCCGGTATTGACTGGAAGGGCTATATCGTGGCGGCTCTCACGGTGGTAATCGGCCTGACCAACCGGGTCCACGTCATCTTTATACTGGCCGGGGCCGGGGTCGCAGGTTATATTTTCTTCCAGTAAAAATACAAGAGCCGCTCCACCCGGAACGGTCCCAAAGTTCTAAACAGGTCCAGACAATCTCCAGGACAAAATCTCTATCTCGCCTTTGTGGTCTTTGCTGGTGCTTTCCCCCTCGACCCCATCCAATTTTATCCGGCTGGTGGCCCTGGTAGCGGTACTGTTGTTAGTGCCGCCGCTAACCTGTTCGAGGTCGTCTTCGGTCAGTTCGGCGTCGTTCTCCCCGGTGGCCGTTTTATCCTCTTGCATGCCATACCTCTTTTTCATTTAAATTTCTCGAAGCCAATGGGTTCATTTTAGCGGTGGGTTTGCCCGGCTGCAATGAGAGAAATCACTATAACACCGGGAGTTACGCCCTCGAAAAGGAAAACCGTTCATTCTTTGATTGCCGGTAGCGCCTGGCGGTTGTCTTCCTCAAGGGGTGGGAGGGCGTCAAAGTCTTTTAAGGTTCGCATGGGCGAGAGGTAAAGCCACAGAAAAGAGAATGTTACACCGATAGCGAAAAGGAGTAGGGTCAGGCGAATCCCCACTATCCCGCCAATAATACCGCTTAATAAGGTGCCGAGCGGGATGGTGCTCCAGCTTAAAAAGCGGTTGCTGGCGCTGACCCGGCCTTTCAGGTTATCCGGGACAAGGGTCTGCTGGATTGTAACCACGTTAATATTGTAGATCGGTACTACAAAATTACTTAAAAAGCCTGAAAAAGCCAGGATTATCACGATGAGCCAGGGCGGACCAAAGGCCAGGGGAATTAAAAGGTAAGCGGCATCCCCGGCCAGTTTTACCCAGATTAACCCGGTGCCGACACCCCACCACTTGTTCAAACGGCTGGCGACCAGCGCCCCCACCAGCGGCCCGAAACTGCCCAGCGCCAGGATTGCCCCCAGCACACCGGGCTCGATGCCTAACTCCTGGACCGCGTAGAGGGTAAGCTGGGTATTGATAGCGACCCGGAAAAAGACGGTCATTCCGGTCGAGCCGGACAGGGCCCTCAAAAGCGGGTTTTTGATAATCAGGCTCAGCCCTACCCAGATTTCCTGCCAGATATTCCCACTTTGGCGCTGGCTTTTGACCGGTTCTTCCCTGGTTTTTATGCGGAGCAGGTTAAAGGTTGAAACCAGGAAGGAAAACACGTCCAGGAAAATAGTGGATGTCACCGAGATAACCTGGACCAGCACTCCGGCGAGACCCGGCCCGCTTACAACGGCAATGGAATAACTCAGTTCCAGTTTGCCGTTGGCTTCGGCCAGGTGGGCCGGTTTTACGAGGGAAGGCAGGTAGGCCACGTAAGCCACCTGAAAGAAAACGGTGGCGGTCCCGCTTAAAAAACTGACGAGATAGAGTTGTTCGATGGTCAGGAGGTTAAAAAAGGCCGCCAGCGGGATGGACCCCAGCACCAGGGCGTTTACCACGTTGGCGCTCACCAGGACCGGGCGGCGGTGCCAGCGGTCTATCCAGACGCCCGCGAACAGGCTGACCAGCAAATAGGGCAAATACCCGGCGGTGCCCAGCAGCCCGACCTGGAAGGGGTCGGCGTGGAAGGTCAGGACGGCCAGCAGGGGCAGGGCAAACAGGGTAACCTGGCTGCCGATTAGGGAGATGGATTCCCCGGCCCAGATTTTTAGAAAGTCTTTGTTTTGCCAGAGGGCCCCGGTGGGTTTGAACATCTTTAGCCTTGTCCGGTTAAAAGGGTAGGGCAAACGGACCCGGTGCTTTCTTTGTCCCGCTCGCAGGGCGTTTCCGGTCCGTTGGACAATATACCAGTCGTTAGTAGTTTGGCACGAACTTGAGCAGTTAGTTGTATCGGGAAATAAGTCAAAATTACTATAGCAACGATTGGCCGTTAATAAAAGGGTTTGAGGCGGATTCTAGCGCAGCTCTAACAGAAGAAAGGTTAGAGGTATTCGGGAATCTGGGCGCGTAAGGCCCGCCGCCAGACCGCGCCATTGGGCAGGCGGGGAAAATCCGGTTCCTGGTAGATGAAAATGCGTTCGGGGCAGTGGCTGGCCGGGAGACGGCGGTCGCAATAGTGAATCAGGAGCGGTTCGGTCAGCTTGCGCCCGGCCTGGTTAAGAACCACGTAAGCGACCATGCGGTTGCGCCCTTCCGGGGTGGTATAGGGCAAAGCCGCTGCCGCCCAGACTCCCGGATGGGTTTCCAGCACTCGCTCGATGTCCCTCGGCACCAACAATTCACCTTTGGGCAGGAGCAAGACATCTTCGCGCCGGTCGATGATGTGAAAATCGCCGTCCTCGTCGGTCACGGCCATGTCGCCGGTCGGGAACCAGCCTTCGGTCTTGACCAGGTGAGGCTGGTCAGGTTGGGCCGGGTTGAAGTAGCCGAGCAGCAGGTTCGGCCCCTTTGCCATTAATTCTCCGGCCTGTTCGGGCGGCAGAATCTTGCCACTCTCCCCCTGCAAGCTTAGCTGGACGATGGGGAGCGGTTTACCCACGTTGTCCTCGTTATTCGGCTCTTTGGAGGGTTCGCTGGCCGCTTCACAGCAGAGCAACGGTCCTGCCTCGGTGATGCCGTAGCAGTTAAAAAGGGGCGTATTTGTCTTTTTGCGCCATTTGTCTTTGACTTCCGGCGAAAGCGGCCCACCATACGAAAAGGCGTAACGCAGGCTTGCCAGGTTTGCTTCGCTGAACCCGGCGGCATTAACAAGCTGGCTAAAGATGGCCGGGGAGCCAAAGACCAGGGTGCAGCCGTGTTGCTCGATAAGTTCGAGGGCCTGGGAAGGGTCGAAACGCTCCTGTAAGACGACCGTGCCGCCCAGGAAATAGGTCATATTGAGGCCGATATTCAGGCTGAAAAGGTTAAAGAGCGGCAACGGCAGCAGCGCGACCTCGAAAGGGTTGCCGCCCGGCGCAAAGCTGGCCCGGTCGTCGTCATCTTCTTCGCTCCCACCGTAAAACTGGGCCTGGGCCAGGTCTTGCATCTGCTGGCAGTTTGCCAGGAGGTTGAAATGGCTGAGCAAGACCGGGCGCGAGGGTCCGGTCCGCCCGGCGGTAAATGCCAGCAAAGCAGGGTCAACCGCATCAGACTCGGTGTAGACCGGGTCGGTCAGGGGTTCGGCCAGCACATCTTCCCAGGCCAGCGAACCGGGCGGTTGAGTGCCCCCGGCGGTGATAGCCACGACCCAGTTGATTTCGGGCAGGGCCGGGAGCAACTCTTTGAAACGCTCGTAATAGGGGGCGATGGTGATAACCCCGCTGACCCGGCTTTCTTCCAGCAGATAGCGCAGGTCGCGCCCCTTCCAGTAGATATTGATAGGGACCGGGACCGCTCCCAGGCGTTGCAGGGCGTAGAAACCGATTACGAAATGGGGCAGGTTGTGCATGTAAAAGGCGACCCGGTCGCCGGGCCGGACCTGGAGCCGCCTGAAACCCACCGCCGCCCGGTCAATCTGGCCGTCGAGGGTCAGGTAACTGGTTTCCTGGTCGCGCCAGACCAACGCCAGCCGCGAAGGCGTCAGGTTCTTGCCTTCCCGGACCAGTTCCCCCAGCAACTCCTGTGGCATCTTTCGTTTTCGCTCCTGTCTCCCGGTCTAAAAACTTACCTGGCTGGCTTCCTTCAAGGTGGCGATTTCTCCCAGTTCCGCGTTGGTTTCGGCGATAATTTCGGAAGCCATCCGGGTTTTACCGTCGAGGGTGCTGTGGGCATCTTTAACGAGAGTTACGTTATAGCCGAAGTTGACGGCCTGGCGGGTGGTGGTCTGGACGCACCAATCGGTCTGGAACCCGGCGATGACCAGGTCTTTGATGCCGCCCGCAGCCAGCTTTTCGCCCAGGCTGGTTTCGTGGAAAGAGTCGGGAGTCGTTTTTTCGATGATAGTATCGCCGGGGGCGGGAGCGACTTCGGGGTCAATCTCCCAGCCGGGGGTGTGGGGATAGTCTACCTCGCCTTCGGGACCGTTATTCTGGATATAAATCACGGGCACGTCGGCGGCGTGGGCTTTGTCAATCAGAGTGCGCAACTTGCCAATAACACCGCGCGCGTCGTAGCAGGGATAGTCCGGGTCGGACATATTGACCTGGGCATCAATGACTACCAGCGCCGTTTTGTTATCGCTCATTTCTGGCTCCTTCGCTTTTGTGTGAGTAAAATTTCCGGTAGGCTGCCACTCCGAGGCCAAACCCGGCTCCGAAAGCCCCGGCTTTAAGCAACCAGGTGGCAGGCGTGGGCGGGGTTTCCCCGGCCCGCAAATCGGCCAGCACCCTGGCGGCGGTGTTGTAGCCGGGCGCGCCGCTGACCCCACCGCCGGGATGGGTGCTGGCCCCGGTCAGGTAGAGACCCTCGACCGGGGTGCGGTAGTTTGCCAGTTCCGGTAGCGGCCTCAACATGAACATCTGGCCGATGGACATATCGACGTGCATCAGGTTGCCCCGGATTAGCCCGCCGATTTCTTCGAGGTCGGGCGGCGTCTTGATATACTGCCCGACCACCGCTTCACGGATACCCGGCGCGAAATCCTCGACCACCTGCAAACATTTGTCGGCCTCACGCTGTTTGATAGCGGGCCATTCCTCGCCGTTTGATAGGCGGTAGGGATGGGTCTGGGCCCAGATATACAGCACCTGTTTACCAGGCGGGGCCAGGGTCGGGTCGACCACGCTGGGAGTCATTGCCAGGACGGCGGGGCGGGTGGGGGGTCGTCCGGCCCCGGCCTCGGCGTAAGTCTTTTCAAGATACTCCATCGAAGGGGAGAGCATTTGCATCCCCCGGTGCTGCTCGCCCGGCTGGACCTTACCCGCGAATACTTCCGAGGGTAAGGCCGTATAGTTGGGCAGGTTGTCCATGCCGTAGCGGACCGTCATACCGAAGCCGTTTGCCACCTTGATATTTTCGACCCGCCGCTTTAGCCCTGGCCGCAGGGCGTCCTCCGGCAAGAGTTTTAAGAGTGTGGTCTGGACGTGTGCATTCGAAACAACCAGCGGGGCATAGTAGCGGTCGCCCGTGACGGTTTCGACCCCGGCCACTCGCCCGTTTTCTAGCAGGATTTGCCGGGCCGCCTGGTTGACCAGCACTGTCCCACCAAAGTGTTCCAGGCAACGGGCCAGGGCCTGAGTCAGCATACCACTGCCGCCTTTGGGCCGCCTCACTCCCAGCAGATGATAGAGTGATTGCTGCATGGCAAGGAGTTCGCCGCTGACAGGTTCGTCAGGGCTGGGGCCGCTCTGCGCTCCCAGCCAGGCCAGGGCCGCCCGCACTTCTTCCGACTCGAAGGTCTCGCGGATAACCTGACCGTAAGGGCTGAAAATGGTCTTTAACATGCGGGCGGTGTCGAGCGGCCCGGTCAAGGATTCTTGAAAAAGGCTGCGCCAGTGTCCCCCGGCCAGTTCGTGCCTCAGGACGGCTCCGGTCATTCCCGATAGAGTGGGTGGCGCGCAAAAGACCGCCATCATCGTCTCGTTAAAGCGCATCCAGCGCCGCATGAAATCCCGGTAGGTCGCGGCGTCCCTGGGCGAGAAACGGGCGATACTCTCGGCGGTGCGGTCCACGTCCCGGTAGAACATGATATAGCGCCCGTTGGGAAAAGGCGCGAAACCCCAGGGGTCGACCTCGATATATTCCAACCCGAACTTTTCCAGTTCGAGGTCTTGCACGACCGGCGTCCCGTTGATAACCACGTGATAGCTGCTACAGGTATCGAGCCTGAAACCTTCCACCAGGTCGGTTTCGGTCACGACCGCCCCGCCGACGATGTGGCGGCGTTCGAGGACCAGCACTTTGTACCCGGCCTTAGCCAGGTAAGCCGCGCAGGTCAGGCCATTGTGACCAGCCCCTATGACAATTATATCGAAACGGTTGTTTTGCATGGCGAAAGTATAGCGGCAAAAAAAGGGGCTGGCAATTTAGGATGGCTATATAAAATAAAAAGAGCCGCCCGCAGGCGACTCAGTTTTATTCTTAGATTAGACGTAAGCCTTCTTCAGGCGATTGAAGAACTTCGAGCGCAACTTGGCGACCTTCGGGGCCACCACGTAGTAGCAGTAGGGCTGGGCCGGGTTGTTCTCAAAGTAGTTCTGGTGATAGTCCTCGGCCTTGTAGAAAGCCGGGGCCTCGGTCACTTCGGTCACAATCGGGTTCTGCCAGACCTGCTCCTGGGTCATTTCGGCTATAACCTTCTCGGCGGTAGCCTTCTGCTCCGGTGAGTGGTAGAAGATAGCCGAGCGGTACTGCGTGCCCACGTCGTTACCCTGGCGGTTCAAGGTCGTCGGGTCGTGGATGGTGAAGAAGACGTGCAGCAAATCCTCGTAAGAGATTACCGACGGGTCAAAAGTTAACTGGACCGCCTCGGCGTGGCCGGTCGTGCCGTTACAAACTTGCTTATAACTGGGGTTCTTTACATGCCCGCCAATATAGCCCGACTCGCTCTTTTCCACGCCCTCCAACTGGATATAGGCCGCCTCCAGACACCAGAAACAACCACCGGCCAGAGTCGCGATTTCACGCTGTGACATTATTGAATACCTCTTTCTTAAAAAGATTGGGTTTTTTATGAATTTATGGAATAAGTGCATAATTGATAAATTTGAGCATTTTTATTGCTATTAATTATACGCACTTTCCCCAAATAAGTTTTAAAACCCGGTGTAATACAGGACGCTTTTAGAATAATCAATGCGGCCAACTTATCCACAAGCTAGCAGGTTTCCGGACCAATCCAGGCCGGGTAACCCCTTCTTTTTTGAGGCGCATTCGGCATTTAGCGTTTACGTTTAACGCTATAAGTGGTATAGTTATGGTAAATCTGTTCGTATTTTATTGCTATTCAGGGGAGTTTTTGGATGACTAAAGAGATGGAGTTGCCCGGTCTGGAAAGTGCGCACCGGCCTGCTACCGAAGCGGCACACGCCGGGGAGATTGCCTCACGCGACCTCGGTACTTCCGTCGCCCAACCGATTTACCAGACGACCGTCCATGCTTTCAAATCGCTACAGGAATTGGACCGGGTCCAGACCAACCCCGAAGAAGGTTGGTTCTACTATCGCAACGCTTCGCCCAACCGCACCGCCTTTGAAACCACCATGGCCCGCCTGGAAGGGGCCGAGGCTGCCGTCGCCGCCGGGAGCGGGATGGGCGCGATTTTTATCGCTTTATCCGCCGTCCTCAAAAGCGGGGACCATATTATCGCCGACGAAAAGATTTATGGAGGCACTTTCGCTCTCTTGACCCAGCAATTGCCAAAATTTGGCATCGAGACGACCCTAGTAAATACTGCCGACGAACTGGCCGTCCGCACTGCCGTCCGCCCAACCACTCGCGTCCTCTACTTCGAAACACTGACCAACCCGACCTTGCAGGTCAGCGACATCCCGGCCCTGGTGGAACTGGCCCGCGAACTAAACCTTTATTCCTTCGTGGACGCCACTTTTAGCACGCCGGTGGTCTGCCGCCCGGTTTTGTGGGGCGCGGACATCGTTATGCATGCCAGCACCAAGTATATCGGCGGGCATAGCGACGCCTTTGGGGGTATCGTGGCCGGGCGGGCCGACATCGTAAAAGCGGCGGACCTGGCCGGGCGCTTTATGGGCGTGACCCAGGGCGCTTTCGACGCCTGGCTGAACGTTCGCAGCCTCAAAACTTTGCCTTTGCGCATGACCGCTCACAGCCAGAACGCCCAGAAAGTAGCCGAGTGGCTCGAAAAGCAGCCCGCCGTCCAGAATGTGCTTTATCCCGGTCTTCCGAGCCACCCCCAGCACGAACTGGCAAAGAAACTGATGCCGGACGGACTTTACGGGGGTATGCTGGCCTTCGAACTGGCCGCCGGTCCAAAGGCGCTGGACGCTTTTATCGGGGCGCTTAAAGTCGTACAACTGGTGCCGAGCCTGGCCGATGTGACTACTACCCTGAGTCACCCGGGTCTGACCTCGCACCGCGCCATGTCACCCGCCCAGCGGGCCAATATCGGGGTCAGGGATGAACTCTTGCGGCTATCGGTGGGTATCGAGGATATGGCCGACATCCTGGACGATTTCGACCAGGCTTTCCGCCAGCTTTAGCAGTATAAAACAGAAACACCTATGAAAGTAACTTCTCTATCCAGCGGGTCGAGTGGCAATTGCTACCTGATTCAACACGAAGGCGTCAATATCCTGATAGATAGCGGCCTGACGGCCTCGACAATCCAGAAGCACCTCCGCGCCTGCGGTACTTCGCTTGAGGAAATTTCCGCTATCTTCCTGACGCATGACCACAGCGACCACCTGCGCAGCGCCGGGTCCATCTCGCGGCGGTGGGGTGTTCCCATTATCGCCAACGAGAAGACCCTCAAGGCTTCACGCTATCGCTGGGATAAAGAAGTCCGGTTGGAGGCTGTGCGCGAGGCCCAGCAAATCGGCACTTACAACGAGCCGCGCGGCCCTTACAATACCGAGGTCTTGCCCGTAGGCGGGGTCAAGAGTTTTGGCGGCCTGGAAATAAGCAGCGTGCCGGTGTCGCACGACGCCGCTGACACGGTCTGCTATACTTTCACGGCGGGCGGCCAGCAAGGTATGATTCTGACCGACCTCGGTTGCGCGACCGAGCCAATCTTCGAGCCGCTCTATCACAGCGACCTGATTATCCTCGAAGCCAACCACGACCTGCAACGGCTTTTCAAAAGCGCCCGGCCCCAGTTCTTGAAGGCGCGGATTGCCAGCGACCACGGCCATCTCTCCAACGAGCAGAGCGCCGGGATTCTCAGCCGGGTCATCGAGTGGAGCGGCACCAGCCATACCGTCTGGTTGGCCCATCTTTCCGAGGAAAATAACGACCCGAAGAACGCCGTCAAATACATTACGACTTGCCTGGAGAACCGGGGTATCAACAAGTTTCCGCTAAAAGTAGCCTTGCGCGACAAACCGAGCCTGAGTTGGAACGCCCAGGAATCCCTGTTTCAGGCCCAGATGCTTTTTGACTTCTAGGCCGCTGCAGACCGCGAAACACGAAACAATCAAGGTCTTTTTGCGTAGAATGGTAGAAGTACAACCTTCGTCCGCTCCCGTAGTTGCAAATATTATTGCAAATCCTATAAGGAGGAATTAATGACGCAATCCCAAGAGAGTTATACAGACCTCAATGACAACGGTCTGTTAGACCTGGATGTATACTTCGATTTTACCTGTCCTTATTCGTTTGAAGCCGCGCAGTGGGTTAAGGATGTCAGCGAATTGATGGGCTCGGATGTGATGGCGGTGCGCTGGCGGTTCTTCTCTAAAGCCCAGGCCACTAACGATAAAGCTAATTCCGGCTCCAAGGTCTGGGACCAACCGGATGCCTCTACCCCCGGCCTACTGGCGTTTGCGGCGGGTGGGGCGGCCTACGAGCAGGGCGGTGAGGAAGCCCTGGTGAAATTCTACATGGCCCTGGGGCGGCTCTATCATATCGAAAGCATGTCTACTACCGACTCCGGACCGATTGCCCAGGCCTGGAAGGATGCCGGGCTTTCCGGCGAGGCCCCGGACGGCTCCAGCCCCTTGAATCTGAAAAAACTCGAAGCGGACCACACCGAGGCGGTTGAGAAATATAAAGCTTTTGGCACGCCGACCCTCGTCTTTGAGGAGCACCGGGCTTTCTGGTTCCGGCTGAAAGAACACCCCACTGATATTACCGACGGTCTGGAACTTTTCCAGCATATCCAGCGCCTGGCGATGGGCTTTCCGGCCCTCGAAGCCTATCAAGTAGTTTCGGCTGAAGAATAACCGCCCACCCACAAATTTTCCAATTGAAATAAAAAAGCCCGGCCTGGCCGGGCTTTTTCGCGTGCGTAGCCGGGTTAATTCTGACCGGCCATTTTGAAGTTTTCTTCGGCGGCGTCGGCAATCATCCGGGCAATAATCAGCGAGGATGTGGCTGCCGGGGAGGGCGCATTCTGGACGTGGACCACGCTGGGGCCGTGCTGGATTAAAAAGTCGTCCACCAGGCGGCCATCCGGGGCGAGGGCCTGGGCCCGGACCCCGCTCGGTCCTGGCAGGAGGTCGTCGGAAGTCACTTCGGGCATGTAGCGTTGCAGCGAGGCCACGAACCCGGCCTTCGAATAGTCCCGGTACATTTCTTCCAGACCCATTTTCCAGTATTTGCGGGCCATCTTCCAGAAACCGGGATAGGCCACGGTCTCGAAAAGCTCGGCAGGCCGGATTTTCCAGCGGCGGTAGCCTTCGCGGGCGAACGCCAGGACCGCGTTTGGCCCGGCCCAGACCTGCCCGTCCATCCGGCGGGTGAAGTGAACCCCCAGGAACGGGAAACGTGGGTCAGGCACCGGGTAAATCATGCTCTTTACCATTTTTCTTTTTTCCGGGGCCAGCACGTAATAGTCACCCCGGAACGGCACAATCTGGACCGGGCGGCCTTTCCCGCTCATTTCGCTCAGTTTATCCGACTGCAACCCGCCGCAGGTTATGACATAGCGGGCCCGGATTTCGTCCTCTAACTGGGTATTGACATCAACTTTTACCTGCAACCGGGTGTAGTTATGGCGGCTGTCCAGGTTCGTAACCTCGCAGCCGGTCACGATTTCACCGCCCTGCTCCTGGATTTCGCGGGCGTAGCTGCGGGCCACTTTTACATAATCAATAATGCCGGTGTTGGGCGAGTAAATCGCTTTTATCCCGGCGGCGAACGGTTCCAGCTCTTTGAGGCGCTCCGGCCCGACCATTTCCAGACCCTGCACGCCATTGGCCTGGCCGCGCTTGTAGAGGTCTTCCAGGCGAGGCAGTTCGCTTTCGTCCAGGGCCACAATCACTTTGCCGCAAAGGTCGTAGGGGATGGCATGTTCGTCGCAATATTCCAGCATGGCCTGGTGCCCGGCGACACAGGCTTTGGCCTTGAGCGAGCCGGGCGTGTAGTAAATCCCCGTGTGGATGACGCCGCTATTGTGGCCGGACTGGTGCAGGGCAATATCAGCCTCTTTTTCAAGGATAGCCAGCCTCAGACCGGGCCGCCGTTTTAAGAACTCGCGGGCGGTCGCCAGCCCCACGATGCCGCCGCCTACAATCACCATGTCATAGGCTGTCCGCGAAGGGGTCCGGTTGTAAGAAAAAATCTGGGCTGGTCCTGAGCCGGTTGTTTCTTCGTTAATCGGGTTCTGTTGTATTGGTTCCATACGAAAATTGGCCTTCTGTTTGATTAAAATTTGCCTGTCTATAATAGCACGCGAGACCGGGAGTTGGGGAGTTTGCACCTTCTGAAAATCTTCAAGCAAGTAATTTCCCAGGGTATAAATTTTGCTTACACCGCTTAAAAGAAGGGGCATTTTTTCTATTTTGGGACTTTCGCTTGGACCCCTGCTTTGAGGTAATTTAGGGCTGGTACCCTGGTTGTTCCAGGCCCAAAGCGAAAGTTAAAGTGTGGATTTAGTCCGGATTTTAATGCGTGTAAGTGGGAGATTGCGATGAAAAGCTTCCTTAAAAGAAATGGTCTGGCCCTGGCAATGTTTGGGTTATTCTTTTTAATTATGATTGGGCAAATTGTTGCCGGGTTCAGCACCAACAACGACGATTTAAAAGAACATGGATTGCCCCAAGAATCTATCGGCGGATACCTTGTCAGCGGCCATTTTATCGAGGCGGTCTTTGAAAACTGGGAAAGTGAATTTCTTCAGATGGGTTGCTATGTATTGTTTACTTCCTTTCTAAAGCAAAAAGGCGCTGCCGATTCAAAACCGCTTGAGGGTGAAGCCGAGGAGGACGAAGACCCCCGCGAAAAGAAAGACGAGCCGCATGTACCCTGGCCGGTCAAAAAAGGCGGCCTGGTCCTGAAATTGTACGAAAATTCGCTAACCATCACACTTTTTACCCTGTTTATAATTTCCTTCCTGCTGCATGCTTACGGAGGCTCGATGCAATACTGCACCGAGCAACAGGAACATGGCGAGCAGTGTGTGGGTTTCCTGGGTTTTCTCGGCACCTCTCAGTTCTGGTTCCAGTCTTTTCAGAACTGGCAGAGCGAGTTTTTATCGGTAGGTGCCCTGGTGGTGCTGACCATCTTCCTGCGTCAGCGGGGTTCGACCGAGTCCAAGACGGTCGCCACGCCCCACTACCTGACCGGCAACGAATCTTAAGGACTATATAAAAGCGGCTGATTACGCATCAGCCGCCAGGCCCCCCCTTGAAAATTCCCCGGTTGGGGCACTTACACCGGGATTACCGGGTTATTCTTGGCAGGCCATTCGCGGGCCTTACCGCCGTACATCTCGTAGCGTTGCACCAGTTCGGCCCGGAGTTGCTCGCCGGGAATGACTGCGTCCACAATTAGCTCGCTGGCAAGGTGGTAAATATCAATATCCTGTTTGTACTCGTCCCGTTTGGCCTGGACGAAAGCCTCCCGCTCGGCTTCCGGCTTCTCCATAATCTGGTTGTAGAAAACTGCATTAATGGCCGCTTCCGGCCCCATCACGGCAATCTGGGCCGAAGGCAGGGCGATAGTGCAGTCGGGACCAAAAGCCGGTCCGGCCATGGCGTACAGCCCGGCCCCGTAGCATTTGCGGACGACCACGCAGATTTTCGGGACGGTCGCCTCCGAGACGGCCATAATCATTTTCGCGCCGTGCCGGATAATTCCCTGGCGTTCGACCTTCGAGCCAATCATGAAGCCTGGCACGTCGGCCAGGAACAAGAGCGGGACATTAAAGGCGTTGCAAAGCCAGATAAAGCGGGCCGCTTTGTCGGCGGAGTCTACGAAAAGCACTCCCCCTTTTTCGCGGCTCTGGTTGGCGACTATCCCGACCGCCTGGCCGTTTATCCGGGCGAAGCCTGTAATCAATTCTTTCGCAAAGAGTTTCTTAATATCGAACCAGCTTCCCTCGTCAACCAGCCGGTTGATGAGCTCGAACATGTTAAAGGCTTTGTTCTGGTTGAGCGGCACGATTTCCGCAATCGGTTTGCCGGCCAACGGTTCGCGAGGTTCGGCGGATGGCGGCAGTTGCGTGAAGTTAGACGGGAGATAGCTCAGGTAACGTCTGGCCGAGGCGATAGCTTCTTCCTCGGTCTTGACCAGCACATCCCCGCAGCCGCTTTCGGTGCAGTGCATCCTGGCTCCGCCCATTTCTTCCAGGCTGACCTTCTCGCCAATAACCATCTCGGCCATCCGGGGTGAGCCCAGGTACATGCTGGCGTTCCCCTCGACCATAATCACGATGTCGCAAAAGGCCGGGATATAGGCTCCCCCGGCAGCGCTCGGCCCGAACAGCATGCAGACCTGCGGCACGATACCGCTCAGCCGGACCTCGTTATAAAAGATGCGCCCGGCGTGACGCTCGCCCGGAAACATTTCGACCTGGTCTGTGATGCGGGCCCCGGCGGAGTCGACCAGGTAGAGCATCGGCAGGCGGTATTCGAGGGCTTTCTCCTGGATATGCAGGATTTTCTGGACCGTTTTTGCGCCCCAGCTACCGGCCTTAACGGTGCTATCGTTTGCCATGATGGCGACCCGGCGTCCCTCGATTTTGCCAAAGCCGGTCACGACCCCATCGGCGGCGAGTTCCGGCTCATTCCAGTTCGCCAGTAAGCCATCTTCCACGAAGGAGTTAGGGTCCAGCAAAAGATTGAGGCGCTCCCGTACGAACAGTTTCTTCTGGGACGGCAGTTTATCGCGGTATTTTTTGGGACCACCCGCCCTGGCTTTGGCGGTCCTCTCGGCCAGTTCGGCGTTCATTTCCGCGACCGGGTTGGCCGCTTCGGTTTGATTTATCAGTTCAGCCACTTTTGTCTTCCTCTGCTATATATCCTCATTGATATAAAAATTGTACTTACCGGGTAAGTTTGCCACAAAAGTCAGGGGCTTTCAAGAAAATGCCCTGTGTAGTTTCTCTATCAGTTTTGTTTCGTCCGTACAAATAGGGTTCTAAATCTTCGTCACTTAGTTTGGTACGAGCTAGTTTCATGGTGGATAACATGGTGGAAAAAGTTGTGCATAAGTTGTGGAAAGAATCCATTGACTCAATTTAAAATCTGGGGTACTATATTAATGTCAGTTTTGAGTTGACCGCCTCGAGTTTCGGGTTTATCCCTTCCGTAAGGCAGGGTGTTCCGAGCCTCAAACGGTTGTACAATTTACTGATATGAAAGTCCGAGAAGCCGCAAGGTTTGTCGGACTTTCGCCATTTTATACGACTTTTCCTTATCCCCGGCTATTTCACTTTCTTTCCTTACTAGCGCGGGTACCACCCGTAAGTCTGAAATGTTGCCATGGTCCGAAAACCAATTTTACGGTAGACCGGCAGACCTTCCGGGGTGGAGGTCAGCACTGCGACCCGGTAGCCCGCTTCTCTTGCGTCCCGTAAGGCATGGACGGTCAGGGCTGTAGCGATACCCTGGCCTCGCGCCTCCCGTAAGGTCGCGACGTGCTGGACCGACACTACCCCGGCGGCATAAAAAAGTTTTAGACAGGCCACCGCTTTGCCGTTTACTCGCCCCAGGTAGTAGCGCCAGGGCCGGACTTCTTCGATACCTAACACGTCCATCACCTCGCGGCAGTGGTCGGCGATAGGTTCGGGTATATCGGCCAGCCAGACCTCGGTCCACTCCTCAAAAGCGCTTTGCCCCGCAATCTGCTCGATCGTAAAGCCGTCGTTTTGCCGGACGGTTTCGGCCATGTTAAAGAGGTCGAGGGCCATACCCGGTTCGGCTGAATCGGGCAAAAGCCCCTCGACCATCAAGACCGTTGGCAGATTGGGTGGAGTCGCATCGGGGAAAACAGTCCACGACATCGGCAGACCCCGCCGCCTGTACTCGTCCAGCAGCGCCGCCACCCGTTCCTTCAGCCCTTTTTCCTCGAAATGGCTATCCAGCACGACATTAAACCATTTTTCGAGAACGCCACTCACCAGCCAGGTGCAGTCCGGCTCAAAATGAAGTTCGCCGCCCGGTAACTCGGCGTAAAAACGGTAGTATTCGGACAGGTTGGCCGCCATTGCCGTTATAACGGCGTCGGGTGCGAAATCTTCGAGGATAAAGGGCATAAAAATGACCTCCTGTGGCTTGCGAATTGCTCAAAACATTATAACAAGCCGCCGCAACAGGGCTTTTATGGGTTAAAGCGGTCCTGGGCAGGTACAAGCGACTTGTTGTTAAACTTCGCTTGAAAGGCATGTTATACTTTCGCGGCAAGTTAGGCTACTGAGGAATTCTAGGAGAAATTAGGGCGCTATGAGTAATGCAATGCAGATGCAGGCATTAGAACCGATGACCGGGTTTGAACGCTCCGGCCAGCGGGTTGATTTCCGGTTCGGTAAGGCTATCCTGGCCGTGTCGGTGTTGACCGATAGCCTGGTCAGGGTACGTTATGCCTTTGAGGGCGAATTTCTGCCTCGGCGATCCTGGGCGGTAACCCCGGAAGACGCGGCTTTTAGCCCGGTGGATTTTGAGGTAAAAGAGGAGGCCGACCGGGTTACGCTTGTCACCGCGAAAGTCAGCTTGCAGGTCCGGCGCAAAGATGGCGGCGTGGCCTTCCTGGACGCGGCGGGCAACCCCCTCCTGGAAGATGCCGCCGAAATGGGTCCGGCCTATCTGCCGGGCGGGGCTTTTGCCAGCCTGAAGGTTATGCCGCCGGACGAGCATTATTATGGTTTTGGCGAACGGACCGGTCTGCTCGACAAACGCGGGCGGCGCTATTCCAACTGGAACGTCGACCCGGTCGACCATCACATTGACCACGGGCCGGGCACGGATATTCTCTACCAGGCCATCCCCTTCTTTATCGCCCTGCGGCCCCAGGTCGGCGGTTACGGCCTTTTCTTTAACAATTCCTACCGGACCGTCTTTGACATGGGCGAGGCTTCCCGCGCCCATTTTAGCATCGGCGCGCCGGGCGGCGAACTCGATTATTACCTGATTTACGGGCCCGGGCCGGCATCAATCGTGGAAACTTATACCGGGTTGGTCGGGCGCATGCCCCTGCCGCCCCGCTGGGCCCTCGGCTACCAGCAATGCCGGTGGAGTTATTATCCCGAAGCCCAGGTCCGTGAAATCGCCGCCGGGCTCCGCTCCCACAAACTGCCCGCCGATGTGATTCACCTCGATATTGACTACATGCGCGGCTTCCGGGTCTTTACCTGGGACACTGAACATTTCCCCGACCCGAAAAAGTTGCTGGCCGACCTGTCTTCGGACGGCTTCAAGGTCGTGACCATTATCGACCCCGGCGTTAAATATGACCCCGGCAGTGACTACGCGGTTTACAACGAGGGCGAGGCCAAAGATTATTTTGTCCGCAAACCTGATGGCGAGGTCTTTCACGGCTTTGTCTGGCCCGACGACAGCGTCTTCCCCGATTTTGCCCGGCCCGAAGTACGCGAGTGGTGGGGGAGCCTCCATAAGGAGTTGCTCGAAAGTGGTGTGAGCGGTATCTGGAATGACATGAACGAACCGGCCATCTCGGAAAGACCTTTCTCGGAAGATGGTCTGAAAGTCGATTTCCCGGACGATACCCGGCTCGGTAGCGGTCCCGATACCGCCACCAGCGCCGAGGTCCACAACCTCTACGGTTACCTGGAAGACACTGCGACATATACCGGTCTGCGAAAGTTACAGCCCGACACCCGGCCTTTCCTCCTGACCCGCGCCGGGTACGCCGGGATTCAAAAATTCGCGGCGGTCTGGACCGGTGACAATTCGGCGGTCTGGGAACACCTCGAAATGGCGATGCCTCAACTGGCAAACCTGGGGTTATCGGGGGTGAGTTTCACCGGGACTGACATCGGCGGTTTTGCCGGGGCCGGGGATGGCGAGCTATGGGCCCGCTGGATTGAGTTGGGGGCTTTCTATCCGTTTTCCAGGGGGCACTCCGCCCAGGGCACCGCTCCGAAAGAGCCGTGGGTCTTTGGCGACCATATAACTGCTATCGTCCGCAAGTTCCTCGAATTGCGCTACCGCCTGCTGCCTTATTTTTACACTCTTTTTGAGGAAAGTTCGCGTACGGGCAAGCCGCTCTTGCGCCCGCTCATCTACCATTTCTGGCAAGATCCCGCCACCCTCGAATTGCACGACCAGGTAATGCTGGGTGACACCCTGATGCTGGCCCCGGTCTACCGTCCCGGCCAGGAATACCGTCACGTTTACCTGCCCGAAGCAGCCTGGTACGACTTCTGGAGTGGTGCCCCGGTCAGGGAAAGACACCTTCTGGCCCACGCGCCCCTGGATACCCTGCCCCTGTTCGCACGAGGTGGCACCATCGTGCCGTTTGGCCCGGTCATGCAGCACACCGGGGAGCGCCCGCTCGACGAATTGACCCTGCACATCTACCTGGATGAGCAAGGCCAGGCCGGAGGCCGTCTTTACGAAGATGATGGGATTTCCTTTGCTTACGAGCAGGGCGAAAGTTGCGTCACCACTTTCCAGGCTGTTTCCGAGGGCGGCCAGGTTAGAGTAACAGCCCGGCGCGAAGGCCATTATAGCCCACCCGCCCGGCCTGTCGAGGTTAAAGTCTTTGGCCCGGGCGGCCAGAAAACCGCTCACCTCGACTCCGATTCCGGTAACTGGGAAATTTCCCTTTAGAAGTTTTAACCCCTTAAACTAGCGTAAATAAAAATTGGCACCCTGGTGCCAATTTTTATTTACCTTATTTTGTTCCCCGCCCCTGGGGGCGGGGTTAGGGGTGGGGGATTTCCCTGTCAGGGTAAAGGGTTTAAAGCCAGCGAATAATATATTTGCGGACGCGTGGTGAGAGTTTAATAACCTGGAGCCGGTCCTTATCTTCCTGGTCGAAACCGCCTTGCAGCCGGAAGACTGCCACAAAGATAATGACTCCCAGGGCGGCAGAGACCAGGGTCAGGGGCCAGCTTACCGGTAGGAAAAGGATGGCGGGTAGCAGCGGGATGGCGAAAGCCAGCGACGCCCTTGTGACCTTCCAGAAGAACGGCACCGGGAATTTCAGGCCGAGGGTCCGCCGCAAGGCTATCAGGGCAATCAGGCGCGACCCGACCGACATTGACCCCATGATAGAGACCGCGATTATCACGTTCCAGCCCAGCATCGCGGCCAGCACCAGCAAAACCCCGCCCAGGAGAGGCAGCGTCCGCGAAATGACGACCAGCTTGTATTTTTCGTAGACCTGCAAAACACCCATCGGCAAACTTATCAGGGCTTCCATAAAGGTAAAGAAAATAGTCAAAATCGTCACCCAGACCGCCAATGTCAGGTTGCTTGGGTTCAGGTTAGCATCTTTGCTTTGCTGTAAAAAGAGGAGTTGGACCAGGTCTTTCGATAGCAGCATGGCTCCCAGGGCGCTCGGCACCAGGATCAGGATTTGGAGCTTGCTGATTAAGCTGTAGGCGTCCTGGAGTTGTTCGGACTTGCCTTCGGCATGAATCCGGGAAAAGAGGGGCGTCTGGACCCCCGTGAATGGGGCCAGCAGGTTTTTCAAGAGGTTCTTGATAAAGCTATAGCTCAACCGGATGAGCGTGACGGTCAAAAACTCGTTGTAAAAAGTAAAGACCAGGATGGCGAAAGTCGAGTCGTAGAGCCAGGCCGAAATGTTGAAAAAATACATCAGGGCCGAATACCGGATAAAGCGCTGCCAGATGGTCTGGGGTTGGCCCGTGGTGACCGGGCGCGGGTCGGGTGGCGGTTCGCTCCGGTCGAGCGGTTCCTGCCCGGTCGGTTCCAAAATGTCGCTGCTCAACGAGTGCAGCGGGTCGGGCGTATCGGCCAGTTCGCGTTCGCGCTGGGCTTCTTCGACCGCCTCCCGCGAGGCCACCAGCGCCCGCCACCCGGCAATCCCCACACTGATAACGGTCGTAATCAGGAGGGCCAGCATTACCCCGTAGACTTCTAGCTGGAAAGGCCAGATTATCAGGGTCAGGGTCAGAAGCGGGTTGAGGACGGTCACGATAATATCCAGAAGGTTGGTAGCTTTTTGTTTGAAAAAGCTATAAAGGACCTGGGTGCAAATATCGTAGAGACCGCCCAGCACCAGCAGCACCGCCACCAGTCCCAGGTAGATGCGACCCTGGTATCCCAGGCTAAACCAGCTTACCAGGGGGTCGGCCAAAAAGGTCAGACCGCAAATCAGCACCGCCAGCAGGGCCAGCTTGATAATCGTGATGTTCACCAGGAAGCGGCGCAGGGCCCCTCGACCCAGTTGTTTCTCGACCTGTCCCACGAAGCGCGGCAGGGCTCTTTCGATGCCCAGGTCAATAAAGAGACCCATGGTAGCCTGGAGCGAGGTTACCGCCGCGAGACTGACATAGGCGTTATTGGGGAACTGTTTGACGATTACCAGCGAGACAAAAAGTTGGAGGGCGGCTTTGATGGGCAGGAAGGCGACATTCCAGAATAAGGCTTCCCCGGCCCGGCGGCCCAGGCTGTGCGTCTCTCTAGGGGTAGTTTTGGCCGGAGTAACATCTTTGGGCAGGCTGGTTTTTTTTGTTGCGGTCGCTTTTATGGACTTCATAAATTAGAGGTAGCTAATTCCGGCTGTAAATATAAATAGTAAATATCTAACTTGGTTAAAATCACAATAGGTGCCATCGTAGGGCTTGCCAGGGCAGTCCAAGGTCCAAAGTATAGCATGAAACGTCGTTGAACGTTTAACGATATAACGGGAAACGTGGGAAGGCAGGGCCAGTCAGAAAGTAGCCCTGGCCCTTGTCATCTTGAGCGAAGCGAAAGATCTCCGGTCCGTTGGACAATAGCACAGTCGTTTGTGTTTAGAATCGAGCTTCCTCGAGTGCGCTCTCACCTGTGGGAGTGATAATCTGACTACCAAAAACTGAACACTAAACGCTAAACACTATTCCCGTTTAACGTTCAACGTTATTTCATTAAACGTGGTGTTGAATCCACATGGCCGGTTTTAAGTGGAAAACTTGTCAGATTTGCCAATTGAATTTTATTTTGAATCCGATTATACTATCTATATCTATTTGACCTATAGGATGCCCAATTTCCCTAGCGGAAGGTCATGAGCTAAGGCGTCATCGTTAGCCAGCAGGAAGTGATTTATTTTTATTAACCAATATCCGGTATTCGGCCAGATATAACAAAGAGGCAATCTATGAGTCTCCTCGATAGTTTGTTCAATCGCGGCGCAAAACACCATTCCGGTCAGAATACTGTTAGCAGTTCCAGCGTTGCCAAAGAGCGGCTGCAACTGGCGCTGGCTTACGACCGTGTTAATGTCTCCCCGGAATTGATGGAAACAATAAAAATCGAAATCCTGGCGGTCATCAGTAAGCATTTTGATATAGACTACAACACCATGGAAATTTCGTTGGGTGAACGTAACGACCACCTGATTGCGAATATTCCGGTCCGACGTACCCGGCAACTCAACCCTCGTGCCTAACGCCGGGTAATTTTACTTATAGCTGCCGGTTAATTAGTCCTACTCCGAGGTGGCGTGAATGAAACTGGCTTCAAATTCTTCCTCCCCTTCGCAAGACCGGGCGACTGCCGTCCCCGCCCCTGCTTCCCCGCGCAACTGGGGTCTTCAAATCAGCACCAAGACTCTGCAAATAGCTACCAACGGCAACAACGATGTCCAGAATATCACCGAACAGGTACACAGCCTGCTCAAACAGGTGGGCCTGTCGAACGGGATTGTCACCCTCTTTGTGCAGGGTTCGACCGCCGGTTTGACGACTCTCGAGTTTGAGGCAGGCGTTATCGCTGACCTGGAGATGATGTTCGAGCGAGTGGCATCGGCTGACCTGCCCTACCAGCACGAAGCACGCTGGCACGACGGCAACGGCCATTCCCACGTCCGGGCCGCTCTCCTGGGGCCATCGCTGGTAGTGCCTTTTACCGAGCGCCAGTTGACGCTCGGCACCTGGCAGCAGATTGTCCTGGTCGATTTCGATACCCGGCCCCGCCGTCGCGAGATTATCGTCCAGTTCATGGGCGGCTAATCAGCCGAGCGGTTGTTTAGAGGGTATCCCGGTGCGCCGGGGATAGGTCCGGGGAGTGTGGTTTGGTTTCTCGGTGACAATCAGCCGTCGTATGTTTTCGGCTGTCTCCGGGTCGCCCGGCAAGCTAAATTCCGGGGTCGGCCTGATTTTTCCGCCCAGCAGTTTAGCGACTGCCGGGCTGTTTTTTAGTTCGGCTTTGAGGTCGCCCTTCTTGGGAGCGATAAAGAGACCCCCCGGATGGATGAGCGGCAGGCAATATTCAGCCAGGACCGGCCAGGCCGCCACCGCCCGGCCTGTCGCCACCCGGTATTTCTCACGGTGTTCGGGCATCTGTCCCAGTTCCTCGGCCCGTCCGTTGACCACCCGCACATCATCAAACCCCAACTTTTTCGCTATATCTTCCAGCACGCCCGTCTTCTTGCCGACCGAGTCGACCAGGGTCAGTTTCAGGTCGGGATAAAGGATTTTCAGAGGCAGTCCGGGGAAGCCTCCCCCCGCCCCGATGTCAATAACGCTGGCTCCCGCCATTTTGAAGGGTTTGGCGGGGTCGTCCCCGCGTAAGCGGGGCGAGGCCAGGGTTAAAGAATCCAGGAAATGGCGGGTCTGGACCGCCTCGTACTCCGTGATAGCGGTCAGGTTTATCCGCTCGTTCCAGGCGACCAGTTCTTCATAGTAAAGCTGGAACCTTTCCAGTTGTTCCCGGTCCAGTTCCAACCCCAGTAGTTCGCGCGCTCCTGCTTGCAGTTGTTCCAGCATCTTCCACTGTTCCCCTGGTTTTCCAATAAAAGCATAACGGAATCCTAACACTCTACCCGCCAAACGGCAACTCTTGCCAGGCTGTGGTGGGCTGGTTCTTGCTTTAAATTGCCCGTATATAAATTAAGACCATTTAAATGGCACTTTTTTATCGGCTGGCATTATCACTAAAAGGAAAAGATGGCACGCTCACTTAAACAGGACCGCCAGGTTACCGCGAATTCAGAGGTGCCGGGCCAGTTCCAATCGCAAGACGAATCCGAGCCTGAAAATAACCGGACCGGCGGTGAACCGGACCCGGCTTCCAAAGACCTCGTCTACGACCGCGACCTGCGAGGCGGCGAGAAGCGCGAGATTGAAGACCGCAAAGCACCCCGCGTCCTGGTCATACACGAGGTTATCCGCGAACAGGGCGAAGAAGAATTAAAGCGCCCGGCCCTGGCTTTGCTCTGGTCGGGGTTCGCGGCGGGCCTTTCGATGGGTTTCTCCCTGGTAGCGATGGCCCTGCTGCGTTCGCACCTGCCTGACGAACCCTGGCGCCCGCTAGTCACCAGCCTGGGCTACTGTGTCGGCTTCCTGGTGGTTATCCTGGGCCGCCAGCAGTTGTTCACCGAGAACTCGCTGACCCCGATAATCCCGCTCCTGGCCCGGCGCAACCTCGCAACCTTTCTGAAAGTGTTGCGGCTGTGGGGCATCGTCCTTGCCAGTAACCTGGTAGGGGCTTTTATCTTTGCCTGGGTAATCGGTAATAGCGGGGTCTTTCCAAACGAGGTGAAAAACGCCTTTAGCGAAATCGGACACGCCGCCTACGACCAGGATTTCTTTGGCACCATGTTGAAAGGGGTTTTCGCCGGGTGGGTGATTGCCCTGATGGTCTGGATGCTACCGGCGGTCGAAGATTCTAAGGTCTGGGTTATCGTCATAATGACTTACATAGTGGCCCTGGGCGGCTTCGCCCATATCGTGGTCGGCTCAATCGAGACTTTCTATCTGGTGGCGACCGGGGCGCTGGAAATCGGCCAGTATTTTGCCAATTTCTTCCTGCCGACGGTGCTTGGCAATATCATTGGCGGCGCATCGCTGGTGGCCTTTTTAAATTCAAACCAGGTCATTGCAGACCAGAAGGGAAAAACGCCCAAATAGGGTATAATGCTTCAGGTAAATTTATTTAGAAGCATTTAATAACTGATGAGCAACCTTGAAATAGAACCGGCCCAGAAAAATCCACCCACTTCCATGAAAACCCGGCGCAAGCGCATTGTCGGTCTTTTTCGCTATCTCTTGATTGATATTCTCATTGAGCAAGCCCAGGGCCGCATCCTTGGCAAAAGGTTTGTCGAGAGACGCTCCGAGGAACGCAACCGCAAGCGGGCCCAGCGTTTTGTGGCGACTTCCCTGGAACTCGGCGGCGTCCTGATAAAGTTGGGCCAGTTTCTCAGCACCCGCTTTGACCTGTTGCCGGAAGTCTGGTTGAACGAACTTAGCCGCCTGCAAGATTCGGTCTTGCCGGTGGATTTTAGTCTGCTCAAACCGATTATCGAGGAAGATTTCGGCGGCCCCATCGAAAGCCTTTTTCTCGAATTTAACCCGGTGCCGCTGGCTTCGGCTTCGCTAGGCCAGGTCCACGAGGCCCGCTTGCTGGATGGTACTCGCGTGGCCGTCAAGGTCCGGCGGCCCGGCATCGAGGTTATTATCGAGGTTGACCTGGAAGCACTTAACCAGGTTATCAATTTCTTGCAGCGGCGTACCGACCTGGGCAAACTGGCCGATTTGAAGGGGATTGCCCACGAATTCGAGGTAACCCTCCGGCGCGAACTCGATTATATCAAAGAGGCCGAGAGCGCCCGGCGTTTCAAAACCAACCTCAAAAAGCTTAAATATGTTTATGTGCCAGAGGTTTTCAGCCAGCGTTCCAGCAACCGGGTTATTACGACCGAATTTATTGACGGCTACAAAATCACCAATTACGCGGCTATTGAAGCGGCGGGGTTAGACCGCCATAAGGTCGCCCGCGTCCTCGCTAATTGCTACCTGAACCAGGCCCTGATTGACGGGTTTTTCCACGCCGACCCCCACCCCGGCAATCTTTTTGTACGGCCCGGCCCCAACGGATTGCAGGTGGTCTTTATTGACTTCGGGATGGTCGGGGATATTACTTCCGAGATGCGTTTCCAGATTCGCCGCCTGGTTTTCGCGGTGATTAACCGGGATGTCGAGGCGATTATCGCCGTCTTCAAGGCGCTCGGTTTCATCCGGCGCGAGGAAGACGTGGACAAGGTCCGGCTTGGTATCAATTACTTCCTGGATAAGTTTATGAGCCTCAACCTGGGCCAGATTAAGGCCCTGGACCGCCGCAAGCTTTTCGAGGAAATAAGCTATATTTTCTACAATACCCCGATTTATGTTCCAAGCGACTTTTCATTTATGGGCCGGGCCTTTCAGACCCTGCTGGGCCTCTGCACCGGCCTGAGCCCGGCCCTGAGTTTTACCGCCGAAGCCCGCCCTTTTATCCAGCGCCTGATGACCGAGGAACTTGGCATCCCCACTATCCCGCCGGAATTGACCGGGTTGGTCCGGTTGCTGGGTGACTTGCCCGGCGCGGACGCGGTCCAGGAATTCTTCAAGTCGCCGACCGGGGAGCAGTTGCGGCAGAACGCCCTGGATATTTTCACCCTGCCTATCAAGCTGAACCACAGCCTTGACCGGCTGGAAACAGGCCGTTTACAGGTGCAAATCCAGTCCAGCGAGATAAAGTCTTCCGCCGACCGGATTCAAAAATCGAACGAGCGGCTGATAACGGCGATCCTGGTGGGGAGTTTTCTGATCTCCGGGGTGATTCTCTCAACCGCCGCCGCGCCGGTCTGGGCCACTATTTTCTGCCTGCTGGTGGCGTTGCTTATCAGCCTGCGCTTTTTCCGACCGTAAAAACTAAGCCCCCGATATAAAGCTGTCATTCCGAGCTTGCTAGGAATCTCCGGTCCGTTGGACAATATATCGTGCTTTAGGCCAACGCCGCTGAAATCCTTCGCTTTGCCCAGGATGACCAGGAGATTGGCATAAAAAAAGGCCAACTACTTTTGGTAGACCGGCCTCTTTTTGTGGGTTTGACTTATATTTTCAGGCGTCCGGGGGCGCGAGGCCGGGACACTACGGCGAAGACCGTAAACAGGACGGTTGCAATCACCAGGGCTATTTCAATCACCCGCAGGTCGGGACCGCTGCTCTGAGTCGCCGCCAGGGCCGTCGCGGTGGCGCTGGTTGGCGTCGCGGTAGCCTGGGCGGTCTGTGGTGTTACTGGTACATTTCCCAGCGCTTGAACGGCACCAGTGGTGTTATTGTCGCCCGAAATAGCCAGCGTACCGACCGGCTCAAGGGTTGCGGTCGGGTCGGCGGTGGTGACTACGGCCTGTTTAACCGGAGGCGCCGGGGTAAAGGTACCTGCCAGGTCGAAAGCAAAAGCGAAAATCAACAAAGCTGCCGCGATAGCTGCCGCAAATTCCGAGAAACGGTAGATGGGCGAAGGTTTGAGACGACGAGCTTGAAGCGGGCTGATAGCGAAAGAACGTGGCACGGTTTGTTCGGGCAGCCGGTGTAACAGGGTGACGGTCTGCCGCATCCCATCAAGGTCTGACTGGCAGATACCACACTCCTTAAGGTGTTTTTCTAAATTGGCGCGCTCGGAAGCGCCCAGGGTACCATCCTGGAAATCCAGGAGCAGCGGCAACCACTGGTCTCGGTGGGCTTCGGTTTCATCCCACTCTTTAATTAGTCTTGGCTTATTCACGATTTGCCAAACCCTGCTCTAACTACAGAGCAGAATCCCCCATTAGCGGACATATATAAGCGCCTGGCTTATATAACCAGTTGGCCGATGTCGCCGAAAAATAAACAGCAAAGCAAAAATATAATTACGAGGCTCGCGGCGGCCTTCTGCCTGACAAGAAGGGCCTGGTGAGAGCCGTTAGTCTCCTGTATTATTGACGTAAGTCCCCCGGTAAAAGTTCCTTACTTTTGTTCAAATACTCCCGGATTTTCAATCTTCCCCGGCTAATCCGTGATTTGACGGTGCCCAGCGAGGCCCCGGTGATATAAACTATCTCATCATAACTCATACCCTGCACATCCGACAGGATAACCACGATCCGTTGTTCGTCAGGTAGACTCTGCAAAGCCTGTGCCAGCTCACGGGCTAATTCGCGCCGGGTGGCGAAATCGACCGGGTCGCTCTGGTGGTCTTCCAGCAGACCCAGGTCGGCGCCGCCGACTTTTTCGGCTTCCTCAATCATTTCATCAAGGGAGGTGGTAGGCCGCCGGTTACGCGAACGCAGGCGGTCGTAACAGATATTGCTGGCAATCCGCAACAGCCACGATTTGAAAGAGCCGCCCCGGTACTGCGAAAGAGCCCGGTAAGCCTGAAAAAAGGCGTCCTGGGTGGCATCCGCCGCTGCCTCGGCATCATTAAGCATCCGGTAGGCCAAATTATAGACTCGCTGCTCATGATTGCTAACGAGTTGGTTGAAGGCAGCCAGGTCGCCGCTTTGCGCTGCTGCCACCACTAAATCTTCTGGTTCTTCTTGCATTTAGGCTTAAAAAGCGGTTTCTTTCTCAGGCCCCTTCAACTTTGCGGGCCAGGGTCATAATTGACAAACCAAAGGGTAGTGATAGGTTACTCCGGGCTAACAGGGCTGCTTCCAGGCCCATCACGCCTTCCAGCGCCCGGTTGATAGGGCCGGGCGGTGGTAGCAGGTCGGAGTGTACTGGCGAAGAGTCGGCACTATCCCGGATAAGTTCAGGGCTGGCGGCCATCTTGCGGGCCTTCACCAGCCGTACCAGGGCTGCCGGTGGAAAAAGTAGAGTATTTAGATAAGTCTGGCGTTCTATCTTCAGACCGGCCCGTTTTAGCCGGTCTGCTACCATCTTTGCATTATAACGCCGCTGGCAACGGATAGCCAGGTCGTGCTCACTGTACAAAAACTGGTAGGCCGGTAAATTCAGGATAAAAAGCCCATCCCGTTTCAACACCCGCGCCACCTCGTTAAAACCGGGCTGGTCGTCCGGAAGGTTGTTGATAACGTCGAAAGAGATAGCCAGGTCAAAAGTATTGGTGGCAAACGGGATAGCGGTTATGGAACCCCGCGCCAGTTTGCCGGTCAGACCCCGTTTCCGGCTGTATTCCAGGGCTTCCCCCGCCAGGTCGAACCCGGCAGCCCGGAATGCCGGAATTTGCCCGCTAAAGCCGCTTAGCAGGTGTTGCAGGTTCGCCCCGGTGCCACACCCGGCGTCAAGAGCCAGGGGGTCGGGGTGTTTTGTCCAGTCAAAGTGGCGTTTGAGTAAAGCCACCATATTCCGGCGCATTCCCCGGTACCACCAGTGGCGGTCTTCCACCTCGAACATGACCCGGTATTCGTCCCGCATCATTTCGGTATGTGGATTGTAATTGCCTGCGCCGGGATTGGCCGGGGCGGTTTCAACTGTCTCCGGGGCCAAGTCGTTCTCCTTGCTTTAAAAGCGTATGTCTGAAGAAATATAAATTATATTGAATAATGCGTCAATTAAAACGAAGTGTGCAAATAAAAACCGGTTATAAAATTGTAAACCGGTCTTCTTTCTAAAACCAGGGACGCCCCTAATCAAGGTTTCTTGGTCTTTTCAGGTTTCGGTGTTTTGGTTGGGTTTGGCGGGTCTGGAGGGCTGGAAGGTTTATCCGGTTTGGGCGGGTCCGGCGCTATGGTTGCTTTTGGCTGGTTATCTTTTGGGCCTTTACCATTGCCATTGCCGGATCCACTTCCATTGCCATTGTCAGGCCCTATGGTGGGGGCTGCCGGAGGTTCCGGGGTTGGTGGTGGTGCCGGAGGTTCCGGGGTAGGATTGGCTACCGGGGTTGGCGGCGCAGGCGGTGTAGGCGGTACCGGGGTAGCCTTCTTGGTCTGGTTGGGTCCCTGTTGACCGTTATTCCCACTCCCGTTACTGCTATTGCTCCCACCGTCGCTGCCATTGGAATTGGACGGCAGGTCGTCGGCATCGTGGTCATTATTAGTATTATTTACGTTGCCGTCATCATCCTGGTCATCACCATCGTTAGCCACCATCGGGGTTGGTGTTGGGGCCGGTGTCGTGTGGTAGGCCAGAACCACCCCTGTATCGCTGCCAGGGTTCGGTGTTGGAGTCGGGGTGCTTGCGGGCGGCACGATTACCGTCATACCAGCCGTAGGTAGCTCAACGGTAGGGCTAACACCAACGGTCGATGTAATAGTGGGAGTCTGCGCCGGGGCTGTGGTCCCGCCGATGGTTATGGTAATGGCTGAAGTGGTAGTAGGGGCAACACTCGGCGTTATAGACGCGCCAGGACTGGCCGTAGGCGTATATCCAGGGGTGCCGGCGGTAGTGGTCGGCACCGGGCTATTTTGAGGTGTAACCTCGAAAGCGTCAAGCTGTTCAACCAGTTTATTAACTTCGACGCTGGCCTGGGTGGCCCCGGCGGCGTTAACCGTCGAAAGTTGGCCGGATAGCTGGTTCAGACGGGTTTGCTGGGCTTTTAGCTGGTTAACCTGGTCGCTCGAAAGGGTCACAGTTTCGTTCGGGAAAGCATTTTGAAGGGTCTGGCGATAATCGGCGGCTACCGACGAGAAGTACTGGAGTTTGTTGTTTTTAACCAGCCATTCCAGTTCTTCCGAGCGATGCGCGCAATACGACAGGGCGAAGTTCTGTTTGTCCTGGGGCGAGAAAGCGACATACTGGCGGGCGTTATCCAGCCAGAGTTTGGTCCCGTAGAAGAAGTCGCCCGGTTCGGCGGCCTGCGCCACCCCTACCAGGCTACTCAGCGAAAGGACCACGAAAAGTACGATGGCTGCCGCCCAGGCCAGCGGTTTACGCCATTTCGTCCAGGTCGATTTTCGGGCCGGTAACTTGATTGGCTCCGGTTTCTTTTCAGAGCTGACAGGTGGGGTGACCGGGCCAGGTTTTTCATCCTGGGTAAGATGCGCTGCTATCACACTGTCGGGTGAAGCAACATGGTTGGAATTCGGCGTGGTTTCGCTACCCGCTACAATGTCTACCATGGTCAGGTCGGGCAAGATTTGCGCCCATATCTTCGACAGGTCCGGTGAGGGGAGGGCAGTCTTGAACGACTTTCCAGCTTTTTCGAGGTCGAGAATTAAAGCCACTTCGCCCTTGATTTCGGGCCAGGCTTCGCCAAAGCGAGTTGCCCCGGTTTCGAGGCTTATCTCACCCTGTTTGATTGCCAGGACGGCTTCTTCAACTAGCTGGCTAGTTGGCTTCTCCAAAAAAACTCTCCCGTTTCAAATGCTTTCGTAACGATTCATGGGCCCGGAATAGTATCCCCCGGATAGTTACTTCCGGTTTGCCCATCAATTGGCCGATTTCGGCGTGCCCCAGTTCTTCTACATATCTCAAAAAAATGACCTGTTGCTGGTCGGCAGGTAAATTTAAGACCGCCTGTCTGAGTTCTTCATATTCTGCCAGTTTGTCGGCTCGTTCGTCCGGGCTGTTGTAGCGGCTTGTATCCACCAGTTCATAAGCCGAGTCTATCGAAGTAAAAGTAGTATTCTGGGTCTTGCTTTTAGCATAATTGATAACCTGGTTATGGGCTATCGTATAGAGCCAGGCTAAAAATGGTGCTTCCTGCGGTTTGTACCGTCCAATGGCCTTCCAGGCATTCAAAAAGACCTGGGCTGTCAAATCTTCGGCCTCCGCCTGGGTACGGACCCGGTAAGCGATATAGCGAAAGACTCGCTCGGCATAGCGCTGATAGAGCACGCCGAACGCCTCAACATCTCCTCCGCATGCGGCTAAAACCTGCTGGACCTCATCATCCGGCGAGAAGTTTTTATTAATGCCAGGAGCATCTTGAGGGTTACTATCTTTCACGATTTAGTAACCCTTTTTTATTAAATCAAATATATATAACAATGTTAGGCTTGGTTTCGTTAGGCTATTTTTATAGCAAAGGCCAATTTGGCCTGATATTCACACTTTTGTAACAATTTATCTACCGAGTTTAACAGTTAGATGCAAAGCAGCCGCGAGAGGGCGGCTGGTTTTTGGTTCCTAATCCTTGGTAAAAGGCCAACTTATACCTGCCACGGTGTAAGTCTTTTGCGGTTTAAACCGCTTAGAAAATTTACAGTCTATAATACCTAATATGAATCCGGTATTCAATAGATAGAAAGGGCTATATAAGCCAGAAATGGCTAAACCCGCTACCTTTAATAATTAAAAGTAGCAGGTTGGCTTTGGTTTAAATAATTTTAGTAGCTGCGGCGGCGTGTATTGGAAAAGACCGAGCGGCTGCTGCGGCTGGGCGTCAGCACCAGGTAAAGCAACTGGATAATGCCGTAGGTCAGGATTGCATACATCGCCATCGCCAGCAGGGTCGAAACCTCAATGACGTTGCCGCGCTGTAAGCTCTGGTCGTTGAAAATACCGTTGAACGGCCCGACAAAAGCCCCCGTAAGGTTATAGATAAAGTTCACCAGGCCGTTATTCGGGTCGGCCCCGATGATGCGGAACAGGAAGCGCATTGCCAGCAGCACTTCCAGGAAGCCCATCACGAAATAGATAATGCGGGCCGTCCGGTCCAGTACGTTCATCCGGCGCTGGTAGGGGTCGTCAAAGATTTGTTCTTCGCGCTCGACCAGGTTGCCGTTGGCGTCATAAAACCCCTGCCGGACATTCTCCAGCCGCATATCGCCGACCTGGGAATAACTGCGCTGGGTGTTGACTGCCGGGGCCGGTTCAACCGCCACGACCGGCTGCGCCTGGACGACAGGCTGTACGGCCTGGACTACTGGTTGCGCCGCTACTACGGGCTGGGGCATCACGGTTTGAGCGGGGATGACCGGCTGGGCCGCTACCACGGGTTGCCCGACGCCCGGCTGCGCCCCCACAACGGGCTGAGCCTGGACCACCGGTTGAGCCGGAACGACCGGCTGCACCCCGGCCACGGGTTGGACCGGCTGGACGACTTGCGGAATCGGTTCGTAAGCTACTTCTTCCCGGATGACCCGGCGGCGTGGTTCTAATGGCGCGTCCATTTGTTATAAAACCTCCTTGAGTGGGCAGCATGGGCCCGTGAATTAGGACCGGTTGGTTGGCCTTTGGCCCATCTTTCCTGGTGATGGGCCGGAACCGCTTCCCGGTGGTTAAGGCTCGTTTTCTCCGAAGACTGCCTGGTAGTCTTCAACCCCTGGTTAGTGGGATTAGCCGTTAATCTCCGGCTAATTTTTTGTCTTCTGGTTGAGTATAATGCAAAAAATGTGCCACTCTTTTGAGAAAGGTGGCAATCACTAAAAAATAGAATGGCGAGTAGGAATTAGAGAGGTTTGCGGCTGGCGAACCCGCTATCCAGGGTGTGCCAGTAGGCGATGCGTTCTTCGTCAATCATCCAGCACAGGTTTATCAGTCTCCCATCGCGCATGCTGGGGAAGTCAATCAGGCCCATTTCGATGTCCTTGATTTCGCACCCGATTTCTTTCAGCCGGTTAAACCCGGCCTGGACCGCTTTCATACTGTCTATAATCTGGGTTGCCAGGATTTCGCGCTTCATATCGTAGCCGTTGCCCCGCGCATGGGCGGCATCCAACTGTTCGTAAGCGACCCGGCCCTCGTCGGCTCGGCCTTTGTCGGCCTGGATTTGCCGGACAACCTGGCGGATTCTTTCCATCAACGAGGTGGCTTCTTCGAGGGTAAAAACTTTGGGTGGGGCCATTAGCCGGGTTCCTTTCTCTCTCAGACTAATTTTATAAAGGCATTATATCACGCTCTGCCAGCCCAATTTTATTTCCTAACCCCGGTGTAATATAATTAAAGGTGTTCGGTTGAATGGTTTAACAACGGCAAAACGCCAGCCGCCCTGATGTGGAATTTCGGAATTTTTACTCTATCCGGGCCGGGCGCTGGTCTTAAAAAGGTAGAAAAAGATGCGTATTGTGCTGGATGCAATGGGAGGGGACGATGCCCCGGTGTCGCCGGTAGCCGGGGCGGTGCTGGCCGCCCGCGAGTATGCCGACCGGGATTTGACGATTATCCTGGTGGGGAAAGAGGATGTAGTCAGGGCGGAGCTTGCCAGGCACGATTTATCGGGCGGCCTGGAAAAACGGCTCCCGGTTGTAAATGCCACTGAAGTAGTCGAAATGTCGGAACACCCCGCCCAGGCGGTCCGCCGCAAGAAAGATTCGTCGGTCGTAGTCGGCCTGAACCTGTTGAAGAAAGGTGAGGCCGAGGCTTTTGTATCCGCAGGGCATAGCGGCGCGACGATGGCGGCGGCGACCCTGGGCGCGCCCGGTCGTATCCGGGGAGTAGAACGCCCGGCCCTGGCGACGGTCTTCCCGGCCAAAACCGGCCCTATCCTGGTCCTTGACGTGGGCGCGAATACCGAGGTCAAGCCGGAATACCTGGTCCAGTTCGCCCAGATGGGGACTGTATATGCTCGCAAAGTCCTTAAAAAGGCCAATCCGAAGGTTGGGCTGCTCAGTAACGGCGAGGAAGACAACAAGGGCAGCATCCTGACCCAGGAAGCCTTCCAGTTGCTCAAAAATACTCCCGGCATCAACTTTGGCGGGAATGTCGAGGGTAAGGATGTGCCGAGCGGCGAGTTTGATGTGGTGGTGACCGATGGGTTTACCGGGAACATCCTGATTAAGACGACCGAAGGGGTCGCCTCTTTCCTGTTAAAAATTATCCGGGAGGAATTGACCTCGAACCTCGTCAGCAAACTGGCGGCGGCGGTCCTCAAACCGGCTTTTAACCGGGTCCGCACCCGCATGGATTACGAAAAGTACGGTGGGGCGCCGCTCCTGGGGGTAAACGGCATTGTGATTATCACGCACGGGCGCATGACCGCTGAGGGGGTCAAACATGCTATCCGGGTTGCCGGTGAGACCTATCAAAACGGTACCGTAGACGGTATCAAGGAGATTTTCGCCAAAGAGACACCTTCCAAAGAGGCCGCTCCGTCCGTCGAAAGCGTCTCCTAACTATACCCAGTACATCCTGAGCGCAGCGAAGGATCTCCGGCTCGTTGGGCTAAAGCATAATTGTTGTCCAACGGACCGGAGATTCCTCGGTTCCCTCGGAATGACAGATATGCTGTCCGACCTGGTGCAATAAAGCAAAAATAAAAAAGAGCCGGAGAGTGCTAAGCTTTCCGGCTCTTTTTTAAAAAATTTTGTGTTAAGCCTGGGTGAAAAACTGCCGGGTCGGTTCGGCAGGGGCCGCAATCGGCGCATTAAACCGCAGGGTATGTTCCGTATCATCGTCGGCGGAAGGCACCGCAGGGGTATCGTAATTGTCAGGCCGGATTTGCAGGTTAAAGACGGCCCGCCCCACAAAGATAGTATCGCGCTGCCGCAGGGCGTAAGGAATTCCGCTTTTGATTTCGGTGTTGTTGACCGTTACACCGTTGGTGCTGCCCAGGTCCATAATCGAAACTTCCCCGGTTCTTTCGTTGAAGCGCAGCAAGGCGTGATAGCGCGAAACAGCCACCTCATTGACCACAATATCGTTGTCGGGATTGCGACCGAGCGAGGTCTGGCCGTGTTTGATCAGGACTTTCGCGCCAATATCGTTGCCTCTCTGCACTACTAAAAAGCTTTTGGGCATTCTTATCTCCTTTACAAGTTTTACGGTAGTCAGGACTTCAGGGCTGCCGAAAAGTGAAATTGTAACTGGCGCAGGGCCAGCCATACTAACGCGCCCAATGGTATAAGCGATACCAGGATAGGTGGCACTCCTTCGGTAGCCGCCATTACCACGGTTATAGCGGCTCCCAACACGAAATTGAGACAGGCCAGCACGAACAGGGCGATGGCACGCGGCTTTCGCGGGAGAGTGAAACCCAGGATAATCGCGATTAATACCAGCCCCACGATTATGCCGAGCAGGTCCGCCGTGAAAAGTATCCACAGGGCGACCAGCATGGCTATCTGACCATAAACTAGCGTACCAAAAATAATCAAGAACCATTCCAGGGGGCCGGAAGATTGCTCGGTGACGGCGTTATCGGTCGAGCCGAAACTGCCAAATAGTTTGTTAAGGTAGGTGTTCCCGGCGTCTTCGGCAGCTATAACTGCCGGGTAAGACTGGTTGATGGTGGCGACCGGCGCGGTTTCGGCCCTGGCCGCACTTTGCAGCGGCGACCAGACCCCGATTTGAAGCAGTAAAACCAGGGCCAGGCCGAGAAAGATGCTTAAACGAAACAGATGACGAGACAAAAGTAACTAACCTTTCAGATTGTTTAAAGCCTGCTGGACCTGTTTGGCCTGGACATTGTTCGGGTCAATCTCCAGGGCTTTATTGATAGCTTCCAACCCCTGGGCTTTTTGCTGGAGTTGGAGATAATTATACGCCAGGACCGTATAGTAGTTAACCGAGTCGCTCCTCAGCGAAACCGCTTTTTCAAGGAGCGGGGTCGCGTCGGTATATTTCTTCAGGAGCGAGAGGGCATAGCCCTTATTGTAATAGGCGTCGGCGTAGGAACTGTCAAGCTTGATAGCCTGGTCCGCGTTATCTACAGCCTGGTTTAACAGAAGTTGCTGCGCGGACTGGTTGTTTTTATTGTCGGGGCTGAGCGCCCGGTCAATATAGGTAAAAGCCAGCCCGTTGTAAGCCGTCGAGTTCTTGATGTCGAGATTAATCGCCTTTTTAAGTTCCGCTTCGGCGTCGGCGGACTGGCCCAGGTTGTTGTAGGCGTACCCCAGGTAGACGTGACCGTAGACCGCGTAATCAAAGACCGCAATAGCCTTCTTGCACTCGGTGACCGCTGTGGTGTTGTCGTTTTCCAGGTAAGCGAGTTCGCATTTACCGGCGTGGGCGGTCGGGAAGGCCGGGTCAATACTCAGGGCCTGGTCGTAGGCGCTACCGGCCTGGGCGGTGTCGCCCTGGCGCAGGTAGTGATAGCCCTTATCGGAGTAGAGGCTGGCGAGTTTCGGGTAGGTGCTTATCAGCTTATCCAGGAAGGGCAGGGCCGTCCCGAATTCGCCGGTCTGGACATAGCTGGCCCACTTGCTGTAATTGCCCAGGAAGCTGTTCGGGTCGATTTTCAGGGCGGCTTCGGCTTTGTCCTTGGCCTGTTTGGGGTCGGTCCGCAAGAGCGTCACGGCCTGGGCCCCCAGCACTTCCGCCGAGTTAGGATTGAGGTCGTAAGCCTTCGTAATGGCGGCGGTGGCGGAGGTGTCGTCGAAAGTGACTGTATCGGCCAGGGCCAGGTAGGCGTAGCTGAGGGCGTCCTGTGGATTGAGCAAGATGGCCTTTTTGAGATAGCTCACCCCGCCATCGTTTCGCTGGTACCAGTAATAGGCTTTGCCGAGTTCACGCTGGGTCACCCAGCTATTCGGGTTTTTGTCGGACAGGTCTTGTAGGGCTTTGATGCCTGCCGCCAGGTCGCCATCCGGTTTGTAAATGGCGTTGGAGATTTCCATGGCCTGGGTCGCCGCCGGGTCCGCCGGACCTGCCGGGGTGGTAGGGGCTGCCGTAGTCGGGGCGGCAGTTGTGGCTGCCGGGGTAGTTGCGGCAGAGGTAGTATTGGCAGCGGTGGTTGCGGCCCCGGTCGTGGGGGCCGCCGTGGTCTGGGCCGTCCCGGTCGTCGCGGGCGCGTTGGTAGCGGTGGCGGCAATGTTACTCTGGGTCGTCGGCGTTGTGGTTGGGTTGTTGTTGCCCGGCAGCACAAACAATAGAATGACAGCGGCCACGACCGCGACCACCACAAACCCCACTATCAGGCCGATAAGCATGGTCGGCGGTTTTTTAGCCGGGGCCGGGGGCGGGGCAGGCTGGTTAAAAGCCGGGCCGGGACCAGGCTGGGTATCAGGCCGGGTCGGAGGTCCGGAGGTAACCGGCTGGTGCGCGGTCGGGTCTTGCGGCACGAACGCGCCCTGCTGGGTCGGGTTCTTGTAGTTGGTGATAGGCGCGGCGCGCGTAAGGGCGTCCCCGGTGTTTGTGACCGGGTTCGGGCGGAAAAGGGTCTGCTGCCCGGTATATTGCAAGCCCCGCTCCTGGTATTGTTTGATCCTTGCGCCCACGTCTTTATAACTTGGTTCGCGTTTGAAGAGGTCGCTAAAGGTCTCGAAAGCGGCCTGGCTGTTTCCCTGTTCTTCCTGTAAGACCGCGAAGTCATAAGCCTGGGCGCTGGAAATGACCGGCTGGTTCCCGCTAAAACGGCCTGTTGAGGGAGGGGTAGGTATGGCCGGGCGGGTGCCGCCCTGGGTCAAGGGTGGCCCAGGCGGGGTGTTGTTCGGCAGGCTGCTGGTGCTGGGACCGGTCAGGCCGTTCGGGTAGGGCTGGGCCTGGGTGCCGGTACCGGTTAACGACCCGGTCCCGCCCGCAGAGCGCCCCTGGATATTCAGGCTGGCGTTGACGGCTTCCCCGAACGCCTCGGAAAACTGGCCCGCACTGTCGAAGCGTTCCTGGGGGTATTTCGCCAGGGCCCTGTTCAGCACGTCCACGATACCCTGCGAGAGGTTCGGGTTAAAGGTGCGGGGATCGGGCAACGGCTTGTTGACGTGGCCCATCATCACGGCCAGCGGCGTATCGGCTTTGAAAGGCGTTACCCCGGTCAGCATCTCGTAAAGGACGATGCCGAGCGAATATTCGTCGCTGCGACCATCGAGCGGCTCCCCGGCGGCCTGTTCGGGGCTCATGTATTCGGGAGTGCCGATGCCGACCCCGGTCTGGGTGATATTGGTGCTTTCCAGCAGTTTCACGATACCGAAGTCACCCAGGACGGCCCGGTCGCCGCGCCCCTGCGTATCCATCAGGATGTTGGTTGGCTTGATGTCGCGGTGGACCATCCCCTGGGCGTGGGCGTAATCGAGGGCGTCGGCGATTTGATGGATAATCCGGGCGGTCCGTCGCAGGTCCATCGGTTTGCGCATGTATTCGCGCAGGGTGCCGCCATCGAGTAGCTCTGTTACGATGTAGGGCTGGCCTTTGTCCTGGCCGTACTCGTAGATAGCGAGAATATTCGGGTGGCGCAACCGGGCAATCGAGCGCGCTTCCTGGTTAAATCGCTTCGTAAAGGTTTCGTCGGAGCTAAACTGGGCCGCCATTACTTTGATGGCAACTTCCCGGTCGAGGGTAGGCTGATAAGCCCGCCAGACCGCCGCCATGCCACCTTTGCCCAGGACGCTGCGTAATTCGTATTGCCCTATTTTATTGCTAGTTTCTTCAGCCATATTCCGTTCTCGCGGTGTGGTTTGTTTAAGTTAGCGTGTAAAACGGCGGTCTTTGCGCCATTGAAAAAGAAAAATTAACCCAAGTCCGACTAATATAAATAATAGCAAAATTCCCCATTGTATATAAACATCCAGGGTAAATTCCGGGTCGCGCTTGGGAATAAGATACCAGTCAAAAGTCTTCTGGTCAAAAAACAAACTACCCGGAAAGAGCGCTTCAATGCGGTCGGCCTGGTCCGGCGGCGGGCCGTTAAAGCGGACGCGGGTGCTGGGTATCGCGTCGAGCCCCAGGATGCGCCCGGTGACCTGGTAACCCCACTTGCTGACCATTATATTCGAGAGCCACTCACCGATAGCGCCCATCCGTTCGAGCGCGACCACCGCCCCGCTAAAGATAATCTGCGGAATCAGTAGCACCGGCACAAAACTGGTCGCCCGGTCGCTGTTCGAGGTCATCGCGCTGATAAGCAGCCCCATCGTAACTCCGCCCAGGGCGGTCAGCACCAGCGTCAAATAGAGATAGCCGACACTTTCGAGCGAGGGCGCCCCCAGTCCCACCCCGGCCCAGACAATACCGACCAGGATGGCGATTTGCAACAGCACCAACCCGGTCTGGACGGTCAATTTAGACAGGATATACGGCCCCAGTTTCAGCCCTATCCGGCGTTCGCGCCGGTAAATCGCGGCCTCTTTGACGATTTCGCGGGCGGCGTTGCTCGTGCCGAGCCAGACCGCCACGATTACCATCAGGAAGGTGAGCGTTTTGGCCGAGCCATAATCGCCGCCGGGATTGGCGAAATCGTTGCGGTTAAAGACCAGCGTCAGCATTATGGCGATAATTGGGGATTGCAAGAGCAAAATTAAGAGGTTCTTGCGGTCCCTGGTCATAATTTCAAAGTAGCGCCGGACCAACAGCGTAAACTGGCGCGGCCCCGACAACACTCGCCGGGCTTGCCGGAAGACTACCGGCGGGGCCGGCATGGCCGGTTCCTGGTGCCGGGAGAAATCCTCCGGCGGTAAGGCCCCGTAGCGGGAGGCTTCCTGCGCGATAGCCTGTAACCGCGACTCGACATTCTGGCGCTGGTAGGGCGAGGCCAGGAAGCGGGCGGCCCATTCTTCGGGGGTGGCTTCCTGTTCCAGCTTTACATAAATTTCGGAAAAGCGGCTGACCCCAAAATATTCGAAAGCCTCGCGGGGCGAGCCGTAAAAGGCCAGGAAACCGCCCCGCGCCAGGAACAATACCTTGTCGCACAGTTCGACGTTCTGGGTGGCGTGGGTAATCAGGACGACCGTCCGGCCCTGGTCGGCCAGTTTGCGCATGAAGGTCATCATGCGTTCTTCCAGGCCGGGGTCGAGACCGCTGGTCGGTTCGTCCAGGAAGAACAGGCTCGGCTTGGAAAGGAGTTCCGAGCCGATGCTGACCCGTTTGCGCTGCCCGCCCGAGAGCAAATTGATGGGCGTATCCTGGCGCAATTCGAGGTCGAGGTCGTCAATTACCTCGTCCAACCGCTCCCGGATTTCGGGTTCGGTGGTGTCCTGGGGCAACCGCAACTTCGCAGCGTAATAAAGGGCGTGCTTGACCGTTAATTCGGTCGCAACAATATCGTCCTGGGGCACATAGCCGATGGACGAGCGATAAACCTCCATCTGGCTGTAATAGTCGGATTTGTTATACAGGACGGCCCCACCGGTCGCCGGGCGGACCCCGCTGATGGCGTCCAGCAGGGTAGATTTGCCCGAACCGCTGACCCCGACGATTGCCACGAATTCGCGGGGCAGGATAGTAAAGGTCAGGTTCTGTAAAAGCGTAACGTTATCCGCGACCTTTTTGGATAAGTTCAAAACGTCTATGCGGACGCTGTCGTCTTCCTGGCTGCGGTGCAGGAAGCCCTGCGCGAACATAAAGCGGTAAGGGCCGATATTGATAATATCGCCGTCGTTCAGGAGGACCGCTTGAATCCGCTGGCCGTTGACATAGGTGCCGTTGGTGCTGTTGAGGTCGGTCGCCCCAAAGGAACCGTTATGGAGGGCGATTTGCAGGTGGCGGCGGGAGACCTGGGGGTTATCCAGCACCAGGTCGTTCACGCCCTGTTCGCGCCCGAAAGACGTTACCGGACGTTGCCGCAAATCAATCCGCAGCAGGTAATTTTCGTCAATGATACCGGGCTGGGGTGGCAGGTTCGGGTTGGCTAGAATCTGGCTGACCGCCTGGGGGTCCACCATAACCGTCGAGATAGCCGGGCCTCCGGGCTGCGGGCCGGGGGCGGGCAAGTTGCCCCATTGGAAAGCCATGCGAATCAGGCCGATAGTGATAATATCGCCCGGTTGGAGTTGGGCCCGCTGGACTTGCTGGTCGTTGACATAGAAGCCGTTGGCGCTCCCGGCGTCGACCGCCCAGAAGATACCGTTTTCCTGGACGATTTCGACGTGGCGGCGGCTGGTCCGCGAGTCGGAAATAACAATATCGTTGCTGGCGCTCCGCCCGATGGTTGTAACCCGGTTGGCAAGCAGGTATTCACGTCCGACCTGTTCGCCGGTCAACATCAGTAAGATAGGTTTGGGGGGTGTTTCTCTTAGCGGGCCGCCGGGACCGGGTGGAGCCCAGCCTCCCCTGTTTGGCAGGGGAGCGCTGGAATAAGGTTGGGGACCGCCGCCCGGTTGTAGATGCTGGTGACTCAATGTGGTTCCTTCTAATTTGTTACCAGAATCCGGCCTGGCAGTTTATTTTTGGGGCTTGTCGTAATTGACATACGAGGTCGGGGAGTCGTCGCTGCCGTCCGACTTTTTCTCGTCGCCTTCCTTGCCCTTTTCGGTCGGGGGTTGGGGCTGCTGCTGACCGTACTGGCCGTACTGACCATACTGCCCGTAGCCCTGCTGCTGACCGTATTGGCCGTAGCCTTGCTGGCCCTGCCCCGGTTGCTGGCCGTATTGACCGTACTGGCCGTAACCCTGCTGGCCCTGGCCGTATTGCCCATACTGTCCATAGCCTTGTTGGCCCTGGCCGTATTGACCATATTGGCCGTACTGGCCCTGTCCATACTGGCCGTAACCCTGCTGGCCCTGGCCGTATTGCCCGGTCTGCTGGCCCTGGTCCTGGCCGGTCTGACCCTGGCCCTGCTCCTGCCCAGGTTGGGGTTGCTGCCCATACTGGCCGTACTGACCCTGCCCCGGTTGCTGGCCGTATTGACCATACTGGCCGTAACCCTGCTGCTGGCCGTATTGGCCGTAGCCTTGCTGCTGCCCATATTGGCCGTACTGGCCCTGACCGTATTGCCCGTAGCCCTGCTGCCCGTATTGACCATACTGGCCGTATTGCCCGGTCTGCTGGCCCTGGTTCTGCCCGTACTGGCCGTATTGACCATACTGACCCTGGGTGTAAGGCTGCTGCTCCTGCCCGGTGGTTGGCGGTTGAGGCTGGCTCTGACCCTGGTCGGCGGTCGACTGCCCCTGGCTGGCCGGGGTTTCGCTGCCGGTCGAAGACGAGCGGTTTAGGTAGGTCGTTTTCACGTCCTCGTCACTTTGCGGCGTAGAAGCTGAGGCCGGGGCCGCCTCCTGGGACGCGCCGTAAGAGCCGTACTGGCCGTAGCTGCCGTACTGGGGTGACCCGACCTGAGTTTCCGACGAAGAAGCATCGGACGGGTTCTGGAAGTTCGATTTGAACTTGCTGAAAGCGTCGGCGGTCATCGTTTTCTCGTTGTCGCTGTTATCGGCAGGAGCCGCCGGTTGGCTGGAAAACGGGCTGCTGGTCTGGCGCAACAGGTCGTTGTAATCGGTCCCCACCATCGTCTTGGCGTTTTCATCGGCGCTGCCGGGAGTTTCGGCAGGGGTCGCCGCCGGGATTTCGGGAGTGGCGTTCGGGGTTACCCCAGCCGCCGCCTGGGCGCGATACTGCTTGAGAATGTCGGCGTAATTGGTGCCGATTACGGTCGGGGCATCGCCAGCGTCATAAACGTCTCCTGACTTGACAGCTTCGACCGGGGCTTCCGGTTCGGGAGTGGTCGCCGGGGTTTCGCTGGCCGGGGCATTATAGGCGCCGGTATTACCGACCAGGGTCGGCTGGGAATAAACCGAGTGGTCGTCCTGCGGTTGGGCCGCCGGTTGGTTATAGTTCTGGCCGTAGTAAGACTGGTTGTAGCCGTAGTTTTGCTGGTTGGTTTCTGGGGCCGGTTGCTGCTGGTAGTTGTAATAATTCGACTGGTCCGGTTGGACGTAGTTGAAGTTCGCCATGGTCGGGGCGTCTTCCGACTGGCTCGGCTGGTTATTGAGCGCGTCGAGAGCGGCCTGGTCAAGCTGGGCCGATTCGGTCCCGGCCTCGGCTTTAAATTCGTTGGCGGTGTATTCGCTCGACAACTCGGCGGATTTGGTCCCGGCATCTTCCAAAAAGTTACTCGCGGTATAATCACTGGGCGGTTCCGCCGATTCAGTCCCGGCGTCTTCCAAAAAGGTGTTGGCCGCATATTTTGTATCAAGTTCCGCCGACTCGGTCCCTACGTCTTCCAGGAAGCTTTTGGCGGTATACTTGGGGTCTAGTTCGGCGGATTCGACCTGGGCATCTTCCAAAAAGCTATTCGCCAGGTATTTGCTATCGAGTTCAGCCGATTCGGTCCCGGCTTCTTGTTCAAAAGCTTCGGCTACCGAGGAAGAAGAATATTCGCGGTCGGGGTCGGCGGTAGGCTGGTCCGCGCCATTGGGCGAAGCGGCGGCTTCCTCGTCCTCGATTGAGCTCGTTTCGCTTACAGGGGCGGCTTCGGCAGCTTCGGGAGCGGCTTCGACGGCAGCAGGTTCGGGAGCGGCTTCTACGGCGGTAGGTTCGGGAGCGGCTTCTACGGCGGTAGGTTCGGGAGCGGCTTCTACGGCGGCAGGTTCCGCGTAATCAGGTTGGGCGGGTGCCGGGCGGTTGAAGGTCGAGATTACCTGGGTTGCGCCGACCTCCTCGGGTTGGGCTGCCGGTTGCGCGGCCAGTTCAGCGGCGCGAGAGGTCCAGGCGGCCCCGTTCTGGAAGCTAAAAAGATATTGGCCCAGTCGTACGACATCCCGGTGCTGCAAAGTGTAGGGGTCGCCGGGTTCGAGCGGTATATCACGAATTTGGACTGGATTTTCGCTGCCCAGGTCAATAATTGTATAGTCGTCACCCTGTTTTTTTATAACGGAGTGATACCGGGAAACGTAAGGGTCGTTCAGTTCAATGTCGTTATCGTTGCTGCGCCCTATTGTCGTAATTTCATCATTGAGGGTAATTCTTTTACCAATTTCCGGGCCGCGCTGTACAATCAGGTAACTGGGCATTGGTTTGGTTCCTCTCTTAAATTCCTTTTTTGCAATTGGTTGTGCAATTACTGCTTGGCGTCTTATGGGTAGTAACAGACAGCGTTGGGATCAATTCTTCTTCCCTGTACTTCGCTTGAAACGAGACGCGCCTATCCTGCTAAAGCGTGTTTACCAAACCTTGCGCGGACAGCCTGTTATTGCGGGGCGTGTATCGTCATCCGGGGCATCCCAACTACTCATTTACTACTTTACCATATTATACAAGATTAGAACTATAAAATTCTTCACATAAATAAAAGATGTTGAACTTAAAAAGACTTATTTATAGGCTATCCCGGCCCCCTAACAGGCGAATCCTGGGCCTGCTCAACACTTGTTGTAGTTACCTTAAACGGTGCTCGGCCCGGTTTTGACGAGTGCCAGGCCCCTGACCTTTGGTACAGGATAAAAATAGTTCTGATTGCTATAGGTTAATTTTCCGATTTGGGGTATATTTAGCGTTGTAAAATAGGGCCGGGTTTTACCCGGTTTCTCGGCAGGCTCGACGGGCGTTGGCCCGGAGTTTGCGGCTGGCAGCAGTGACAGGTTGAACCACCGGACCCCCGTGCAGGGCCGGTGGAGTTACACACTTGATTTTTATCCTGAATATAAAAGGAAACTACAAGAAAAGTACCCGGGTATTTTAAAAGAAAGCCATAAGAAAACCATAATGAATACTTCCGTAACCGAAAAACCTCGCCAGACTTCGGAACCTGCGAATGACAAAGTCTGGTTGATTGTCGCCGGTCTGATGCTGACGACCTTCCTGGCTGCCCTGGATGGCAGCATCGTCAGCACGGCTATGCCCACTATTACCGGCCAACTGGGCGGGTTCGACCTTTATAGTTGGGTATTTTCGATTTATTTGCTAACTTCGACCGTAACGGTCCCCATCTATGGCAAACTGGCCGACCTTTTTGGCCGCAAACGGGTCTTGCTGGTGGGTGTTGTTTTGTTCCTGGCCGGGTCGGCCCTGTGCGGCTATTCCCAGGATATGCTCCAACTGGTAATTTTCAGGGGTATCCAGGGTATCGGCGGTGGCGCGATTTTGCCGATTGCCGTGACTATCCTGGGCGACCTCTTTCCGCTCGAACAGCGCGCTAAAATCCAGGGTTTTACCGGCAGCGTCTGGGGTATATCGGCGGTAGTCGGCCCGGCCCTGGGGGGCTTCATCGTGGATAACACCTCCTGGCGCTGGATTTTCTACCTCAATTTGCCCTTTGGCATCCTCGCCGTCCTGACGATTGTTATTTTCTTCCACGAGCGGCTGAACACCCGTAATCACAAGATAGATTTTATGGGGGCTTTTTGTTTGTTGGTCGGCACCAGCGCCTTACTCCTGGGCCTGACTTCCGGCGGGCGTGATTGGGCCTGGGTGAGCGGCCCCAGCTTGCTGGTCTTCGGGGTGGCGGTCGTGGGCCTGGCCGGTTTCTTTATGGTCGAGCGGGTGGCAGGGGAACCCATCCTGCCTCTTTCGCTCTTTAAGAACCGGCTCATCCTGGTCTCCGGTATCGCGGCCCTGTTAATAGGCGGGGTCATGATAGGGGTCGTGACCTATGTGCCGCTCTTTGTGCAGGGTGCCCTGGGGACTTCGGCGACTATCGCCGGGGGTGTGCTGGCAACTATGTCTATCGGCTGGCCGATTGCGGGCTCGTTTGCCGGGCGGTTGATACTGCGCTGGGGCTATCGATATACCGCCCTTCTGGGTGGAGTGATTTTGCTGGTAAGCGTCATAATGATGTTAGTCATCGACCGGCAGACCTCGCCGTTTTACATCGCGTTCTGCTCGTTGCTTTCGGGGTTTGGGCTTGGTTTCTCGACCACTTCGTTTGTAGTAGCTATCCAGAACGAAGTGACCTGGGAGCGGCGGGGAGTAGCGACCGCCTCCAACCTCTTTTTAAGAAGCCTGGGCAGCACCATCTGGGTGGCCGCGCTGGGGAGTATTTTGAATAATATACTGGTGTCGCAGACCGAAAAGTTGACCGGCGGCACCCATAACCCGCTCGACCTGATGAACGCCATTCTTAACCCGCTGGCCGGGCGCACAATTGATGCCGCTACCCGTGGGGCAGTCCAGACCGGCCTGGAGCAGGCTTTTCACTGGGTAATCCTGGTGGAGGTCTTGAGCGCGGTGATTGCCCTGGTGATTATCTTCCAGATGCCGCGCGCTAAAATTAATCGCAAGGCGGCGGCGGAAGTGGAGTCGGTGCCCAATCCGACCGGCTTACCCGAATAGACCAGCCGGGTAAATCTGGCCAACTAAAACGCGGAGGCCCTGGACGCCCTTGTCCCCGGTCTCCGCGTTTTAGTCGAAAATATCTATATTTGGCGAATGGAGTATAGCCTGGCCCTGGGATTAGCTTAAGCCTTTGGTGATGGAGCTAAAGACACTACCGACTTTGGGACCTAGCACAATCAGGATACCGATAACCACGACCGCCACCAGGAATAAAATCAGCGCGTATTCCACTAACCCCTGGCCTTCTTCGCCTTCCTCATTTTGCTGGGCGAAAATTTTTTTAAAGTCTATCACTTCCTTCTCCTTGCTCCAAAATAAATTTATAAGTCCATAATGACTAAAAGGCTGAATATACCTTGTCAAACGTGTGTCGGCTCGTTTAACTTTGTAATAATTATTAGTATCCGGCTCGTTATTGTAAATATATAAAAAGTACTAGGCTATCTTAGCCTAAAAGGGTGATTTAGGCTTCCTAGAGGCCAAATCCTGAATTTGTTTGGGACTTTATGGCCAAATTTTATAGCCCTGAAAATCCCGGTGAAACCGACAAAATTGTTTTTCTGCAAACAAAAAAGTTGGACCAGACATTACTGAGTTTAAAATATTTATATGTCAGGGTAAATAAGCCGTGATTACAGCTTTATTACACCAATTTGGCCGGAAAATTAAGTGGTGGTTCTATCCGGTAGTATGTCAAAGAATAGTAAGAATTCCAGGATGGCTGACGTGGAGGGTTCAAAAATCCTGATATTAGAAAGGTCTAGAAGATTCAAATAAGGTCACACCCATGTCATTCTGTAGAAGGCTGAATAAACGAACACTTGGTAAAGACAAAGGGCCTTCTACAGAATCTCGCGCCGTTGGCGAATATCACGGTCGAAGATTTAGTCAGCTTCAAAGTGCGTCAGGTCGAAGCCTGATTCAGCCTGAGATATGGGCCAGTTGATGTTTTTACATTATGCCAACGGCGCGAGATTCCGTAAGCCGCCGTTCGATTGAAGCTAGTCGTCTTTCAACAGCGGCTTACGGAATGACATGGGAAGGCCTATCTATAAGTGAGGAAGCCCCGGTTGGTAGGAGGATCGTTTTTACGTCCGCAATTAGCCGTAACAGCCCTTTGTGGACGCTTTACTCGGATTAAATTACCAGCGCGGGTGGATTTGTGCCCGCAGGTATTTGTCGTAAACGGCCTGGACCTGCTGCAAGGTGGCCGCGTCAAGCGGTGGCAGGTCGCCCACGGTGCTGTTGGCTTCGGCCTGGGCCGGGTTTTTGGCCCCGGCGATAACCGTCGAGACCTGCGGGAACATCAGAATCCAGCGCAAGGCGAACCGGGCCATCGTTTCGCCGGACGGCACCAGTTTTTTGAGTGCTTCGACCGCCGCCAACCCGGTCTCGTAGTCCACCCCTGAAAAGGTTTCGCCCTGGTCGAAGGATTCGCCGTGGCGGTTGAAGTTGCGGTGGTCGGACGCCGCGAAATGGCTCTCCCGGTTAAATTTGCCGGTGAGCAGTCCGCTTGCCAGTGGCACACGCACGATAACGCCCACTTTCTTTTCGGCGGCGGCCTGGAAGAATTCTTCCGCCGGTTTGAGCCGGAACATGTTGAAGATAATCTGCACGCTCTGGACGTGCGGGGAAGTGATAGCCTTGAGGGCTTCGTCTACTCGCTCGACGCTTACGCCGTAAAAACGGAGTTTGCCTTGCTGGGTCAGGTCGTCCAGGATACCGAAGACTTCCGGCATGTCATAGACCTCGGAGGGCGGGCAGTGGAGTTGCAACAGGTCAATCGCTTCGGTGCCGAGGTTTTTCAGGCTGCGTTCGACAAAGGCGGTCAGGTTCTCCCGGTTATAGCCCCCGGCCACATGCGGGTTGAGACGGCGCCCGGCCTTCGTGGCAATGATGATTTCCCGGTCGGTCTCCTTGCGGACCCGGGCAATCAATTCCTCGGAATGGCCGTCACCGTAGACATCGGCGGTATCAATAAAATTGACTCCCAGGTCAATCGCTTTTTTGAGGGCGGCAATTGCTTCCGAGTCGTCGGTCTGGCCCCAGGCGTCCCCGCCGATGGCCCAGGCCCCAAAGCCCATTTCCGAGACTTTCCAGCCTGTCCGCCCAAATTCACGATAATTCATAAAACTAATTGGCCTCTTTCAAGTTAAAAGTAGCATCAGGCATTGTTTACCAGCGACATCTGGTTCAGGTACAGGTTATAGTATAACTTGCCCATGCGAAGCAATTCGGCCTGAGTACCCATTTCAGCGATGTGGCCCCTTTCCATCACGATAATCCGGTCAACATCGCGGACGGTGCTGAGGCGGTGGGCGATAATCAGGGCGGTGCGCCCGGATAGAAGCTTTTTGAGAGCATCCTGGATAATCGCTTCGCTCTGACTATCCACGCTTGAAGTCGCTTCGTCGAGGATAAGAATCGCATCCGGGTTGTAGACCAGGGCGCGGGCGAAACTGAGCAACTGGCGCTGGCCTGCCGAAAGGTTGGTGCCCCGTTCCTGTAGCTCGTAATCGTAGCCGCCCGGTAATTGCTTGATGAAGGTGTCCGCCCCGACATACTCGGCGGCTTCGCGCAGGGCTTCATCCGAAATATCGGTCCGGCCCAGCTTGATATTATCGGCAATCGTCCCTTTGAACAGGACCGGGTCTTGCAGCACCAGGGCCAGGTGCTGGCGCAAATCGGCCTGGTGAACGTCCCGGATGTCTACGTTGTTGACTTTGATGCTGCCCGATTGAATTTCGTAGTTGCGGCCAAGCAGACTGGTGATGCTGGTCTTACCGGCCCCGGTCGCCCCAACAATCGCGATTTTCTCGCCCGGTTTTACCTTGAACGAAATTCCCTTAATAACCGGAAATTCCGGGTTGTAACCAAAGACTACCTTATCGAAGTTGACTTCGGCCCAATCCTTTTTGCCCGGTTTGACCAGTTCAACCGGGTTTTCGGGGTCTAGGATGGCGGCTTTCTGGTCGAGCAGCCCAAAGATGCGTTCGCAACTGGCGCTGGCAGCCTGGAAGGAGGTATATTTCTCGGCCAGGTCCCGGATAGGCGTAAAGGCGCGTTCGGTGTATTGCAGGAAGGCCACAATCAACCCGAAGGTTATATCGCCGCCCTGGATAAAGAGCCAACCCGCCACCAGCAGCAGCAGGGCGTTTGCCAGTTGGGCCAGGAACGAAACCAGCGGCAAGAAGATACCGTTAATCGAGACGATAAAGCGGTTGCTCTGGAAATAGTCCTGGTTAAGCTCGTTGAAGTGGTCCAGGTTGATATGCTGGCGGTTGAACAACTGGATGGTCAGCATCCCGGAGTAGTTCTCGGCCATGTACCCGACCAATATTGAGTATTTGCGCCGGGAAGCGCGCCAGGCCCGCCGTAAAATCTTGCGGAAGACACTCGTCGCCACGAACAGGAGCGGCAGCACGGCCAGGCTGACCAGGGCCAACCGCCAATCCAGGATAAACATGGTCGTGACAATCGCCACGACCGTAATCAGGTCGGCGATTACCGCGACCGCGCCCTGGCTCAGCAGGTCGTTGATGGCATCCATGTCGCTGGTCAGGCGGCCAATCAGGCTGCCCGCCGGGTAACGGTCGAAGAACGAAAGAGAGTGGCCTAGCAGGTGTCTGAAAAGCTCCACCCGCAAGTCACGCACGACCAGTTGGCCGATTTTCTCCATAAGGTAGGCCCGGAAGTAGCGCATTACGAAACTGAAGATGGTCGCCCCCGCGAACAGCCACAATATCACATCCAGGCCGTTAAGCTTGCCCGGCGTGATGTAGTTGTCAATGGCGGTCTTGCTCAAGAGCGGCCCGACCAGTTCCAACAGCGAGCCGATGACAACAATCGGGGTGGCTATCAGCAGGATGCGCCAGTAGCGGAAAATGTAGCTGACCAGGCGGGTTAGCCGCCCACCCTTATAGTCCAGTCCCAGGATTTCGTCGCCGTGTTCCTCGGTCTTCTCTTTTTTCTTTTTAGATTTACCCTGGTTCTTTTCAACCGTGGTTTCCTCCGCTTTGCCAGGAGTGGTGACGGTAGCCTGGCCCAGGGATGCCACGGGCGCGGTCTGTTTGGCCTTCTTTAACGGCAGGCTCGACCCGCCATCGGCGGCCCCGGCAGTCAGGCTGGTCGGGAAGACCGCTTCATCGAGCAGGCTGTCGGCGGCGGCGGCCAGTTCGTGCCGGTACATGCGGGAGTAAAGGCTTTCCTCCTGGCTCAAAAGGGTGGCGTGAGTGCCTTCCGCGACAATCCGGCCCTCATCGAGGACCACAATCCAGTCGGCGTTTTTAACCAGGGCCAGGCGCTGGGTCACAATTAGGGTTGTGCGGCCCTGCGCAGCCAGGAGTCGCAAATTGGCCGCAATCAGGTTCTGAGTGCTGGCGTCTACGCTGCTGAGCGCGTCATCCAGGATAAGCAGTTCCGAATCGGGGACGAGCGCGCGGGCGATAGCGGTGCGTTGTTTCTGACCGCCGCTAAGGGTCACGCCGCGCTCCCCGACCGTGGCGTCGTAGCCGCCCGGTATCTGGGGCAAGTCCTGGGCCAGCCGTGAGAGGTCGGCGGCTGTAAAGATTTCATCTTCAATGGCGTGGTTTTTACCAAAAGCGATATTGTCGCGCAGGGAGAGCGAGAAAAGCAGGGTTTCTTGCGGGACGTAACTCACCCGGCGGCGCAGTTCTTCGAGCGGGATATTTTTGACGTTGGTGCCGTTGAGCAGGACCGCCCCTTCGTCGGCGTCGTAGACCCGGCCAATCATCGAGGCTAACGAGGTCTTGCCGGAACCGGTCGGCCCTACTACCGCAACGGTCTGGCCGGTCTGGATTTTGAAGTTGAGATGGCGCAGGGCCCACTTGTCGCCAAAGCGCATCCCGGTATCTTTGAATTCGAGGGTGGTCTGGCCCGGTTGAGCGGTGGGCGGATTGATGACATTTTGCGCGTCCGGCTCGGAGATGTCCGGTTCGTAATGGAGAATACGCTGCAAACGAGCCATGCTTATCGAGGCTTGCTGCCCGATACCCATCACCGCGCCCAGGTTCGAAAGCGGCCCGGCCAGTAACAGCAGGTAAGCGTTGAACTGGACGAACTGGCCGATAGTCAGGTGACCGGAGTCGATTTCGTTCGCGCCAACCCAGAGCAGCAGGGCCGTAGTCAGGCCGGTGGCAAGCTGGATGAGCGGGATTAGGAAGGAGTTGAGGCGGGCAAAGCGGAGCCGGTCTCCGACGTAAAGCTGGTTTTCGTGGGCGTAGCGTTCGCCTTCCACGTGTTCGACGGTGTAGGCTTTGACGACCCTGATGCCCGACAGCACTTCCTGGACCCGGTTGCTGACCTCGCCCAACCGTTCCTGGGCGGCCTGGTAGACCGTCTCCATGTGGCGGCGAATGTAGGAGAAAGCTATCGCCATAAACGGCAGGAAAATCAGGCCAATTATAGCCAGTTTCCAGTTCTGGTAGAACATCAGGCCAAGGGCAATCACCCCCATAAAAATGGTGTTGGCCCCGCTGATAATGCCCTGTACGATAAAGTTGCGTTGAATGGTGATGTCTGAGGTGCTGTGGACAATCAGGTCGCCGACACTGTTCTGGTCGAAAAAGCGCCGGTCGAGCGTCTGTAATTTCTGAAAAAGGTCTTTGCGGATGTCGGCCTCAACCATGTGACCGACCCGGTTTACCGACCATCGCTGCATGAAACCAAGCCCAAACTGAACCAGGCCAACGAGCACAATCACCACTGAAATGAGCGGTTCGAATTTATTGGCCTGCAAGCTGTCTATACCCAGGCGGATGAGATAAGGTTGAACGAGGGTGACAGACGAAAGAAGTAGCAGAACAAGTATGCCCGTGATAAAGAAAACTTTATAACGGGCTACATACGGAATTAAATTTTTAAGGTTTCGCATCTTTGTCTTTTATTGGTATTTCATCCCTGCGTTTACCCCTTTGTAAAGGTTTGATGAGAATACCCTCTCGGCAGTTGGTGTTAACAGCCTATTTCCCTATAATTATATTTTATTATATCCCAAAATTACTTCAAAAATATATAACAATTACCGACATAAATGTGGCTATTTCCGTTAAGGTTATAACCACCTGCCGGTTCTAGCCTCAAGCCTTGGCCTGCCGGGTCGCAGGCTTTTCGTCTAAAATCAGTTCTTTCGAATTCTGGGCCGCGTTTGCGGGCAGGGTCATTTTTATCCAGAAATAAGCCCCCAGCAGGGTGAGGGCGGTCAGGACAAAGACAACCCGTGTGCTGAAAGCCGCCGCGATAACCGAACCGAGAATTGGGCCGCTGGCCGAGCCGAGCGAGGTAACGCCACTGACCACCCCAAAGGCCGACCCCTTCTTGCCTTCGGGAACTTTGTCGGCTATAAGGGCGTTGGCCGCCGGGACAATCCCACCAAAAGCCAGACCCATCAGGCCGCGCAAGATTAGCAACTCCCAGACATTCCCGACCGCCGCCTGGGGAAAGTAGAGCAGCGCCGCCGCCAGCGAGCTTATCAACAGGATACGCCGGTGCCCGTAGCGGTCGCTCAAACGTCCGGCCACTACCGCCGAGATAGCGCTGGCAACCCCGGTTATACCCAGTTCCAGCCCGGCCAGGGTCGAGACGCCCTGTTCGCCGCCACCGTTGAGGACTTTGATAAAGAGGGCCAGCAAAGGGGCGATGATGGTCGAGGCGAACTGGACCAGGGCCAGGATGACCACCAGGGCCACGAATTCCTTCTCGAAGAAAGCCCCTTTGAAGCGTTCCATGAAAGTCAGGTTCTGGACCTTCTTTTCGACCTGGAGCGGCGTAAATTCTTCGTGGACGAAAAAGACGACAATCAGGGCGGCAATCACTAAAATCAGCGAGGTAATGATAAAGGTGAAGCGGTAGTCGGTCAGGTCGGCCAGCACCCCACCCACCAGCGGGCCGATGCTCGCGCCCACGAAGACCGAGGTCTGCATCAGGCCGAGGGCGTAGCCGGTCTTTTCTTTAGGCGTGACCGAGGCAATCAGGGTAACGTAGGCCGAAACGCTCCCGGTCAGGACGCCCTGGAAGATACGCAATAACAGCATTACCCAGACGTTGCCGGTGAAAGCCATCAGGCCCACGACAACGGCTCCGCCGAGGATTGAACGCAATACCATTGATTTCCGGCCATGCCTATCGGAGAGGGAACCCCAGATAGGGGCAAAGGCGCCCATCGCCAGGAAGCTACTCGTCACCATCACCCCGGCCCAGAGGCCCGCTTCGCCTACGTTGGTGACACCGAGGTCTTTTTGAATAAAGAGGGGAACAAACGGAATAGAGGAGTTGAACCCGATCATGGTGATAAGCTGGGAGATGAACGAGGCGTAAAGGATAAGTTGCCAGTTCTCGCGTTTCTTCTTTATAGCAGCACTACCGTCTGATAAGGAACTCTCTATCGGGTTATTTTTCATTATAGGTTTAAATCTCTCTTGTCGCCGTCAGAATTTTTTTATTAGCAGTCAATTTCTGGCGACGTGGGCCATCCATTCCCGGCTTTAGCGGGTTGTCCCTTAACCTAAAGCTGGTTACCAAAATGGACGGTATAGACATATTTATCCGAACGGTTTGTGATAACCGCCAGGTAGAGCGGTTTGCCGGTCGCGTCATAGACCAGGCGGGTCACTTCCAGGAGCGGGAAATCGGCGGGAACCTGCAACTGCCCGGCTTCCCAGGGGGTCGCGGGGCGGGCTTCGACCTTATCAAAGGCGCGGACCGGCTTGAGGTTGTGGTAGGCCATGGTCTGGTAAATCGAGTCGTTGACCAGGCCGGTCTGTTCGAGGTTCGGAATGAGGTTTTGCGGCAGGTAGTTGGTCATGATGCAAATCGGGTCGCCACTGGCATACCTCAGTCTGCGCACTCGGACCAGCGGGGTGCCGGGCGGTAGCGCCAGGCTCTGGCTGATTTCCTGGGTCGGTTCCAGCACATCAATCTCGCTGTAAAGGGTCTGGGGTTCCAGGCCGCTTTGCCGGATGGTCTCGCCCCAGGACTTCAACCGGGTTAACTCCTGGGCGATTTTCGGCTCGCGGACGAAGGTGCCCCGTCCCTGTTTGCGGATAATCAGGCCGTCCGACTCAAGTTCTTCCAGGGCGCGCCGGATAGTGACCCGGCTGACCCCAAACCGCTTTTCCAGTTCGGGCTCAATGGGCAGAAGCTGGCCGGGCTGCATATTCTGTTCGATTTCGCGCTGTAACGTTTCCTTGACCTGGGCGTAGAGCGGAAGTGGACTGTTCGGATTGACGATACTCATCTATTTAGTTTTTTCGACATCATAGGGGTTTCAGTCTTCATTGACAAAAATTCATTATAATGATATAACAATATTAAGACATTCGTGCTTTTTTGTCAAGAAAAATAACCCTTTTTACCGACTTAATTGCGCCTGGAAATCGCGCAATTTTTAATGCTTAAAATAGAAATTTTGTATAGTAACGTTGAATAGTAACGTTTAAGAAATTCTGAAAAGAAGGTTACAAAAAGTTATTATGGATACAGCTACCATTTCCAAAGAAGAAGTAATGCGGATTGCCGGGCTGGGTGGGGTCGTGGTGGTCATTCGCCTGGACGACCTGAGCAAGGCCGCCGACCTGACCAGGGCTTTGCTCGACGGTGGGGTTACCGCCCTCGAATTTACCATGACCAACCCCCAGGCCCTCGAAGTTTTAACCGCCATCAAGAGCGCTTTCCCCGAATTCACGCAGGGAACCGCCGTTATCGGGGCCGGGACGGTCCTGACGCCGGACGATGCGCGGGCGGCTCTCGCGGCGGGAGCGCAGTTCGTGGTCACGCCGGTTTCAAATTTCGAGACTATCAAGGTCTGCACCGATGCCGGGGTACCTATCGTGCCGGGGGCGCTCACCCCTACCGAAATAATCAACGCCTGGAACGCCGGGGCCAGCGCCATCAAGGTCTTTCCGGCCAGGGCTTTTGGTCCGGCTTATTTCAAGGATTTGCGCGAACCGCTGCCTTTCCTTAAACTGATTCCGACCGGCGGGGTTAGCCTGGGTAACGGGGCCGATTTCATTAAAAACGGGGCTATCGCGCTCGGTGTCGGCGGCAATCTTGTGGATAAAAAGCTGGTCGCCGCCGGGGATTGGGAAGCTATCCGGCAAAAGACCGCCGCCTATGTCGAACTGGTCAAGAAAGCCAGACAGTAGTCAGAGGTCAGAAGGCAGAGGTCAGTAGCCGGAAGTCAGCGGGCAGAGGTCAGTGGTTTTTGTCATTCCGAGCGTAGTCGAGGAATCTCCGGTCCGTTGGACAATATCACGGTCGGTCGCACTTAGAATCGAGGTCGTTTGCTTCGCTCACATCCGTCCGGTATGATTCGTCCATCGCGGATTCAATATTGATATAAAAAGAAAATTGAGGGGAAATGGCAGACCGCTTTGATGTAGTAACCCTGGGCGAAACGATGTTGCGTTTGACTCCGCCCCAGATGCGCCGGATTGAGCAAGCCATCAGCTTTGATATTGAGGTCGGCGGCAGCGAATCGAATACCTCGGTCGGGCTGGCCCGCCTGGGTCTGAAAGCGCGCTGGCTTTCGCGCCTGACCAAAAACGGCCTCGGCTACCTGATTGATAACACCCTTAAAGGGTTCGGGGTGGATACGTCGGGGGTCTGCTGGACCGACCAGGACCGCATCGGCCTCTATTTCCTGGAAGAAGGTCTGGCGCCACGTGGCAGTTCGGTGGTCTACGACCGGGCCAATAGCGCCCTGAGCCGGATGCAGCCGAACGACCTTCCCGCCGACTTTTTCGAGCCGGAAATGGGCCGGGTCTTGCACCTGACCGGTATAACTCCGGCGGTCAGCCCCCTGGCCGCCGCGACCGCCTTTCGCGCCCTCGAACTGGCTAAGAAAGCCGGGTGGGGTTTCAGTTTCGACCTCAATTACCGGGCCCGGTTGTGGTCGCCGGAGCAAGCCAGGGCCGGGTGCGATTCTTTTGCCCGTGCCGCCGACCTCTTGATTGCGCCGGTTCGCGATGCCCGGCTAATTTACAGCCTGCCAGCCAGCACCACTCCTGATGAAACCCTGGCCTTTTTGCAGGAGCAGTATCCCCAGGCCCTGGTCGTCCTGACCCTCGGCAAAGAAGGGGCAATGGGGCGCGCTCCCGGTGGCGAAATAGTCCGGCAGCCGGTCTTTCCCGCGGCGGAGGTGGGCCGGATTGGGGGCGGGGATGCCTTTGCCGCCGGGCTGCTTTACGGCTTCCTCTACGGCAACACCGCCAAAAGGTTCGCGCCGGAACGGTTGGGGCTGGCCCTGCGCTGGGGCGCGGCGGCGGCTTCTTTGAAATACAGCACTCCCGGCGACATGCCCATCATCAGCCGGGACGAGGCCGCCAAACTGGTCGCATCCGACACGTCCGGGGCTGCGCCCGGTGTCTTCCGCTAGATTCAAACAGTTTTCCTTAGCATTTGCTGGATATTCTGGACCCTGGCCTGCGTCCTTTTTGCCAGGCTTTCCAGGTTATTCGGCGTGTACGCTCTGTCTTCAAATTTATTCGCCAGGGTGGTTGCGCCATACCAGGCCTGGAAAGCTAACCAGGCATACAGGCAAAGCTCCAACTCAAGGTCGGGAAAACTCCGATGCTGCGCATAACTATCCAGGAAATGATGGGTGGCCTGGGAGGTAAGTTTTGAGGATGTAAAACCGCAGTGATTTAGGAGCGGGGTGACTAGGTCTTCAAAAAGATAGTCGTCGTGACTGTTATCGAAGTCTATAATCGCCTGCAACCGGTTATCCTGGTATATAAGGTTTGCGCCGTTTATATCCTGGTGAACCGGGAATTTTGCCAGCCCTTTTACTTTTTCCACGATAAAACGGCGCGCTTCTTTGCCGGTGGCATCCAATTCCGCCAGGTAACTTTCCAGGTTCGGGTTTGTATGACCTTTCTGCTGCCTCTCAAAAAATTGTTCTGGCAACTCGCTGACCGACCAGTTTCGACTCGGCAAAGCGGTGGGCGAAAAGTTTTCCACGGCGCGGTGCATCCGGGCAACCGTCGCGCCCAGCGTCCTTAATTTCGCTGTATCCAGGCTGCGGTGATGTCTGCCCGGCACAAAGTCGTGCAGGGTCACAAAATAAATGGCCTCGCCAAGGCGTTCCACGACATATCCCTGACCAGTGGGACCAGGATAGCGATAGGCTAGCGGCACCCCTCCTTCCCTTACCGCGTTTTCAAACGAAATCGTATAATCCAGGTCTTCCTGGTTCCTGGTAAAGCCCATATTTGTGGATGGGTTCAAAATATGGAGTATCAGGGGTTTATCCTTAGTTGCCAGGAAATAAACCAGGTTTGTTTTCCCCCGGTTATTGGCTTTATAAGAAAGTATTTCCGGCGGTATGGTAAAGAATTTCCCTAGTATCGCGGCTAACCTGGCCCTGGTGAGGGTCTTTTGGAGTTGTTTGCGGTCAAAAGTCACTAAAAGTTACCCCAAGATAGGTTTGATTACCGGGTAGAGAGCGGCGTGATTAAGAGGTTTTGAAAGGTTACGACCGGGTCATTTTCGTTAGCAGGGGTTTGTTCCAGGCCGAAAAGCCCGGCCCCAAAGCCAAACTTGCCGCCCAGTTGTCCCGGCGGTGCGAGGTTGGTCCCGCTCTTAAAAGTAAGGGTCTGGATTATTTTCCCGCCCAGGCTAAGCCGGAGATAACCGGTGGTCGCTTCCAGGCTCAACGACACCGGGCCGCTAACCGGCAGGGCTGCCTCCTGGCTCCAATCGCTCAGGGCGGTCCAGGACGAGCCGCTATGTTTGAAGACCGCGTAACGCTGTTGGCTGACCAGCCAGGTATAGTAATCGTCAGGGCCTTGCTGCCAGAAAATCAGGCCGTAGAACAGCGCCGGGGAGATTGCCTCCGGTTGGATGGTGACGCTGGCCCGGAATTCCTCAAAAGAATGGCCCAGGTACGAATTCCAGTTTAATTCGCCGGGGCGGGCCACCACCCGGTAGCCCTGGCCGGTGGCACCGGGCGTGGCATAAAATGCCAGTTTGTTGTTGGGTAGACCGCTGTCGGCGGCGCTGAAGTCGTCGCTAAAGGGCGCGCCGTTGGCGACCGGACCCAGCAGACCGGGCAAACCCTCGCGGGCGGCCTCCTCCGAGCCGAGTTTAACCCGCCCGAACCCATAGAGGGGGTCCGGTCCGGCGGCTCCCAGGTCGAAAGCATTGCGTTGCAGATAGGACGCTACCTGGTCGGCGGTCATTTCGGGGGCGGCGCTCCAGACCAGGGCGGCAGCGCCGGAGACCTGGGGCGCAGAAGCGCTGGTACCCTCGAATGGCTGGTTGAAGACACTTCCGTTCACGTCGCTAGGTCCGACCAGGTCCGGTTTGGCCCGGTTATCGAGCGTCGGTCCCCGCGAACTGTAGGGCTCCAACTTATCGTTCTGCCAGTTGGTCGCACCAACGCTGAGCGCCCCGCGAGCGTCGGCGGGGGTCGCCAGGCTGCTTTCGGCGGTAGATTCTTCCAGGGTCGCATTGTAAGCGAACAGGTGGAAGCGCAAATTGGCCGAGGGTAGGCTTTTTGCAGGATTGGCCCATTTGACCTGGATATAATAGGTCTGGCCGGGTTGGGCTCGGAAAGGTGCCAGTTCGGTGGGCGGCTTAGAAAAACCTTCCCCCTGCTCGTTACGCGAACTCGCCACGGGCCGTTGGGCCGAGTCGAGCAGATAGAGGTCGAGGTTGGTCTGCGGGGCGTTCCAGGGTTCCTCCCAGCGCAGGGAGACCCAGGCCGAGGTCGCTTCGGCGGAAAGTTTGAGGGTTATCTTGTTGCTGCCGAATTGCTCGAAGCCGTTTGCGTCCGGGTTGAAAGTCGCCATGTAGTGGGACTGCCCATAATTCCCGGTCGAAACCACCGGGAGAATCCCGGCCTGGCGGGCTTTATCCAGCATCTCGTCCATTTTTCCGGTGCCGTCACCGGGGAAAATGCCGCCCCAGCCGAGCGAAATCTGGATAATCTGGACCTTTTTGTCGATAAAGAATTGGACGGCCCGGCTGAACCCAATTTCATCCTCGATTGGCGCTAGTATCAGGTTGGCCTGGGGCGCCAGTGAGTGAACGATTTCCGCCACCGCCACCCCGTGATTCTCGCTCCCCTCGCTGTTGCCCGGCAGATAAGATTCTAACTGGACCTGTGAGGCCGGGGGCAAGGCTCCGCCCAGGTAACCCCGGTACCCCGCGAAACCGCCATCTATGATGCCGACCCTGATGTTTTGCCCGTTGAAACCAGCTTTTTGCCAGCGGTCCGCCCCGATAAGGGCGACCCCCTGGTTCAGGGCCGCATTCGGTGCGACCGGCGGTGCTAAAGCAGGTCCGGCCAGGGGTGGGGCCAGCAGCAGTTTTAGCTCTTTAACCTCTTTAAATGAAGCTAATTCCTGGAGAAAATTCCGTTTGTCCGAGGGGTTGAAGTAGGCGGTCAGTTTGCCGAGGTCCACCGCCACGGCCAGTTGTTCGTCCGCGCTGCTGTAGACCTCGCCGCCCATCTTCTGGACCTGTCCGGTAATAGCCGGGGCCGCCGCCGGGCCGGTCAGGATAAGGCCAAAGCGCACCCGGTCCTGCCCGTCTAAAAGGCCGGTATCTTTCGCGTAATTGCGGGCCGCCTCGATACCGCCCGACTGGTAGCTTACCAGCAGGTCGCGCAGGGCCGTATCAATTTTGCTCGAATCCTGGACTAGAGTGGAGGGAGTAGGCGCCGGGGTGGGCGAGGGGTCACCGCAAGCCGCCAGCAGCAGGGTAGCCAACAACGCCAGCAGACAACCAAGGCGGGTAAACCGGCCCGGTTGGCCTTTGTAAAGTGAATTATCCAGACCTGCGTAGCCTGGTCGAGCGGCCATTTTGTCCTTTTCTTTATTTGCCCGACCCGAACAACCCGGTGTTGCTATTTATTATTAATCAGGATTACCAGGTTGTCATTATCCTGGCGGATCTGTACTTCAGGTGTACCCCAGATTTGGGCCGGGTCGTTTTCGAGCAGAACATCGTAACTTTCCGGCGACGCGGTAGAATTCGGGTTAGTTATTACCAGGCTGTAGCGCCCCGGCAAGAGAGTCCCGGTGGCCTCGAAGGTAGTAGCCGACCCTGTTTCCAGGTTAAACGGGATGGTTACCGCGCTGCTTGTGGCCGGGGGTTGCAGCCTCAGGGTCAGGCCGGAGGTGGGATTTGCCAGGGTGACCCGAATGGTCCTGATCTGGCCCATGTTCTGGATTTGCCAGCACCGCAGGCCGTCTTTAGGTGTGGTCGTGGGACAATTGGTAAAACTGGCCGAATTGGACTGGTCCTCGGTTGGACCGACGGTGCCACGTGGATTCCGGTCCCCGGTCGGGGTGGGGTTAGCGACGGCTCCACTGGCGCTCCCACTGCCGGTACCAGGCGCGGCAGTCCCGGCGGGCGGGGTGGCGGTAGGCAGGGCCGCTACGGTGGTCCGGGTGGCGGTCGTGGCCGGGGTTGCGGTTACGGTCGGGGTTGCGGCGGCAGCAGACGTTTGCGGCGGGAGGGTGGTCGCCGGGACCGGGGTCGGGTTAGGTTGTCCCGAAATTAATACAAAGACAATGACGGCAATGGCGGCGACAACCAGGAGACCAATAATCCCCAGGATGATGCCCCGGCCCCCGCCTTTCTTCATTTCGGTTTCGCTAACGGTTGCCATCTGGGCGGTCGGTTGGGAGTAGGCCGAGGGTATCGCGGCAGGGACCGGGACCGGCGAAGGCACCGTGGCCCGGTCGGCCTGCGAAACGGTCGTGGCGGCAGAAGCCGAGACCGCGCCCAACGGCTCGGTGGTCTGGTTGAAAAGATGGCGGTTGGAGTTGTAGACCGGTTCGCGCCCTTTGAGAATATTCGGCAGAGGTTCGCCAATGTCTTCGACCTTGATAAGCATCACGCTGATGTTATCGGGGCCGCCCCGTTCGTTCGCCATGTTCACCAGGTCCTGGGCGGCTTCCTGCATGGAGGGAGCCGTGGCGACAATTGTGCCCATTTCCTGCTCTTTTACCAGGCCGTGTAGACCATCCGAACAGAGCAAGAGGACATCGCCCGGCTGAATTTCCCGCTCAAAAAGGTCCGACTCCACGTCGTCGCGGTGGCCGATAGCCCTGGTAATAAAATTCTTGATGGCGCTGCGTTCGGCTTGCTCCGGGGTCAACACTCCGGCGTCAATCTGGTCCTGGACGAGCGAATGGTCGTGAGTGACCCGTTCGGCCAGTCCCTGGCGGATAAGATAAGTCCGGCTGTCGCCGACATTGCCAAAGATAGCCTTATTGCCTTTAACCAGGACAGTCGTGAGGGTGGTGCCCATCTGAGGGCGCCCGCTCCCGCTGGCTTCGGTATGCACTTTGAGGTTGGCGGCCTTGATAGCATCGCTCAGGTCGGTGCCGATGTCACCGGAGGAAGTCCCGTTGTAATAGCGTTCAAACAAAGTGGTAATAGCCAGTTCGCTGGCAACCTCGCCGCCTGCGTAACCGCCCATCCCGTCGGCAACGGCAAACAGGTGACCCCGGTCGTTCAATTTCTCAGGACCGTATTTGCGCCCGCTTTTGAAGATAAGGTCACCCAGGTAATCCTGGTTATTACTTCGTTTACGCCCTACATCGGTAAGGGCCACCGGTTCTAGCTTTAGCAATTATTTCCTCTCAGCAAATAGGCCAATTTCGCTTAATTTATGACTATAGATTGTAAAATGGAATTAAACGTACTTATTTGGCTGTCGAACGATGCATCTTCGGTCGAAAAATGAATGAAATAAGTATCGCCAGCTTTATTGTTAGTCGCCAGAATATAATCCCGTTGGAGTAGTTTACCATCTTTGTCGGTAAATGTAACATAGGCATCCGCAATCGTGTTATCTGACGAAGTAAACTTGGGTTGCTGGGTCAAAGTGAAGTTGGTAATGTTTGGTTCGATGTTTTGCAGGTAAGCCGTAAGCCGGTCAACCGCGCTGCCCGACAGACCGGACCGCCGGTAAATCAGGCTAAAGCTTACACCATCCGGGGCGTCGCTTTCAATAACGCTCTTGCTTTCGTCAACACTGGTCTTCCAATCGGTCGGGTACTTGACGGAAATTCCGAGGGCGGTGGTGCTCCCCGCCGCGCCGGGATTAGTGGTCGGGTTGGGTGTAGGGGTCGCGGCGTTCGGGTCCGGCGGCGCAGGCGGCAAGGCGTTGCTACCGCTGGGGCCAACCATCGCCTGTTTGATGGGTTGTTCGGGGCCCTGGGTGGCGCTTGGCGTCCCGGTAGTCGAGCCCTGCACGGTAGGCGTGGCAGTTGTAGTGCCTTTGCTTAAAAAGAAAATCGCGCCGATAGCAACCGCCGCCACCACGATAATTGCCAGTACGCCAATAATAATCGGGGCCGAGCTACCCTTTTTCCGGGCGACCGGGGCGGGTTGTTGAGGCTGGTAGTAGGCTTGTTGTGGTTGGGCATTGTACGAATTGGGATTGTTGTTGCTATAGGCCGGGGGCTGGGCGGGGCTGTTATAGGCATTATTCGGCTGCTGGTAGTAGCCGCCCTGCGGTTCGTTCGAATATGCTCCGGCAGGCGAATTGGAATAGGCCGGTGCAGCCGGGCTAATAATATGGGGCGCGGGCGGGATGGCCCCGGCTACCTCGGTCTTGAAAGGGTCACCGCCAGCCTGGGTTCCCTGGACCAGCAGAGTGGTCCGGCCAATCTGGACCCGGTCCCCCGGCGTCAGTGATACCGGCTGATTCGCCGAAATGGTCCGGCCATTCAGGCGGGTGCCGTTAGCCGAGCCGAGGTCGTTCAAAAACAGGACATTGTTGACTTCTTCGAAGGAGGCATGCCGACGGGAAATCTGGTCATCATTTAGCAGAATGTCTACCCCGGCCTGACGTCCTGCCACTAACATTGCCGGGCCTACTTCGAATGTTTTACCCTTGTCTGGACCCGACTCTACCATTAGTTCCATTAAATGGCCCCTCAATTGACCTGGATTTCTCTGAGATTTAAGTTGAAATAACATAGAACTGGTGCAAATATCCCGTCCGGGAAACAGACTTTATATGCACACTTGGAGTCATTTTAAGTCATCATTCTGAGAAAATCAAGCATTTTAAGCCCGTCGAGGGTGTGATTGTAATCACCTAAAAAGGGTAAAAAAAGCATAGCCTGAGTTCAATTTTTGCGGTAAAAGAAAGATTCAGGGGTGGGTTTAACACGGTAGCCGTGACAACCGGGCGGTTTAACCGGTTCTCACTTAAAATTAAAGCTCCTTTGAAACACACAACAGGCTTCAAAGGAGCTTTTTCTCATTCTGGGCGGTTTAGCCCAGAAGCAGGGTATCGGCCACGAAACGGTCTTCTTTTTTCACTCCTGCCGGGACGAAAAAGTAACCGCCCCCGATGCAGAAAATGTACTCGTCAAGGTCCTGGACCCCGGTATTTTGCTTGGGAAAGTGCCGGTTCGACATGTAGTTGCGTTTGACGAACTCGAACTGCTCTTCGATATTGCGGCAAAACCCCTGGAAAAGGAAGCCCGCGTCCAGCAGCCCGCTTTTGTCTATCCCGTTGTCATAAAGGAAACCCCGGCGCAACATCCGGCGTTTGTCGCTTTCCTCGCCCAGGCGCGGGTTAGCTTTGCGGATATGCGAGTTCAGGGGCACAATCTTGCCGTCGGGGTCGTCGGCATAGCTGGGCAGGGCTGTTTCGGTAGTGTTACCGAGGACGGCCCCGGTCGTCTTGACGCGGCCAATCGAAGCCTCTTGCTGTGAAAGATTGAGCCTATCCCAGCGTTCAATCTGTTCCCGGATAATACGGACGGCCACGTAGGTGCCGCCCTGGGCCCAGGTGGGTTCTTCCGAGCCGGTCCAGACCAGTTTTGCCATCAAATCGGCATCTTTAGTATCCAGGTTAGCGGTGCCGTCTTTGAAGCCGAGCAATCCCCTGGCCTTGGCTTCGCCCGGCTGGGTATTCTGGAAATAGCGCTGAAAACCGGGTTGCACCCAGACCGGGCTGACCATTCCCTTGGTATTTTTTAGAATGTCGCGGAAGGCGTGCATATTTACCAGCGGGTGGTCGCTGCTAATCTGGAGGAAAATATCGCCATCGAGCATCGTGCTACCGGCCAGGCGGTCTCCGACCAGGTCGCGTGGCATCGGTTTGAGGGCAATCGGTTTTTTGGAGGCCAGGCCAAACCGGTCCTTACCATCCAGGGTGAACAGGGAAGACCCCAGCCCCAGCATGATAGAGAGGCGGCCCTCCGTGAGCGGGTCGTAGCCCAGGTCGCCGGTATTATGGGGCGGGAACCTTTCGTCCTCGGCGGACGCCACGCCAATCTGCCCGGCCATCATCTCGCGGGTGCGCGCGGTCAGGATTTGCATGAGTTTGACCAGGTCGTCGGGTTTTTCACCGAGGACTTGCAGGGCTACCATCAGTACCGCCTGGGGTGGATCGGTGATAACCCCGGCCTGGTGGATGCCCTCAAACGGAAATAACTCCACGGCGGGAGCAGGTGCGGTTGTCGCGGTCGGTTGAGGTGTAGCCGTTGCCGCAGGAACAGCGGTCGCGGTCGCTTGAGCGGGTGCGGTGGGAGAAGCACCGGGGGCCTGGGCTTGTTCTTGGGAATGGAAGGCTGCGGTGGCGACTGCGCCACCGGCGACCGCCGAAGCGGTCGCCAGTCCTAACGCTTTTAGAGCAGCCCTCCGGCTGATTTCAGGCATTACAGGAACTCCACTTAACTAAAAAACTTAACTATGTCGTTAACCGGGCCGGAACTAGGCGTTGAGACCGAGAGTTCCGTTGACCTTGCTAAAACTATCGGCCAGGGCTTCGACTTTCTGGGCGAGGGCTTTGCGGTCAGCGTCACTTAACTTGGAATAATCCACCGCAACTCCATCCGCCGAGAAGTAAGGCACCAGGGCCTTCTCTACATCGGCAAAGGCTGCCGTGATGGCCGTATCGAGGGCCGCGTCGCGTTGTTTAACAAACGGTGAATACGCCTGGTAAACAAACTTGGCGCTCGCCAGGTTAGCTTTGAAATCATTAAAATCGGTATGGCCGTAGCGCTCTTCTTCGCCGGTGATTTTGCCGGACTGGATTTCTTCAATCAGGTCCGCCGCCCCGGCAATCGCCGTCCCCGGGTCAATCGTCAGGGTCTTAACCTGGCCGTGGAGAGTGTTAACATCGGCCAGGAGTTTATCGGCCAGCTTGTCGGTATTGGCATCCAGTTTGCCGTCGGCCCAGATAGCCTTTTCGAGCGGGTGGAAGCCGGTCCAGGTCGGGTCATTTTCGCCTTGCGGGAAATCGTCGGGGCGGGCGTCAATCGCCACGTCCAGGTCGGTGAAGACTTCGGCCAGGAATTCGATACCTTCATAGTTATAGCGGGCCTGCTGGTAGGTGGCCTTGGCCCTGGCAAGGTCTTTCGATTTGACCGCCGCCACAAAGGTCTGGGTGTTGGTCACCAGTTTATCGGCCTCTCCTTTGAGATATTCATCCACTTTGGTGGTCGCCGCATCCACGTCCGGGCCGCTGATAGCTTCCGCCCCAGAGGTACCGGTGCCGGATTGGGCCACCGCCGCCATCTTTTTGACCCCGTCGGTATAGGTGTCACTGAGGGTTTTGAGTAAAGGTGTAACCGTATCCACGGTGGTATTGGCGTTTCGCAGCAGTTCGCGGCCCACCGGGGTCATGGCGTCTTCGATAGCCTGGTAGAGTTTGCGGCTATACTGCTGGACGTAACCCTCGGCATCAATCCAGCCGCTATCAAAGAGCTTGTAAGCGGCTTTGGCGGCGGTCAGGTCGCCTTTTTGCAGGGCGGCGCTGGTGTCATCCAGGTTTTTGCCCAGGTCGGTCAGGGCCTGGACCCCCTTGGTAGTGGCCTGGCCGGTTTCGGCAGCCGTGGTCGCTTCCGCCGCCGTAGTGGCGGCGGTTGTAGTCGTGGCGGCGGTAGTGGACGCGGCAGCAGTTGTGGAGGCTACCGTAGTCGTGGCAGCAGTGGTCGCAGCAGGGGCAGTAGTAGCCGCCGCCGAAGTCCCGGCGGCAGCGGTCGTGGCAGCCGCGGTAGTGGCGGCAGGTGCGGTCGTCGCCGTATTGTCACCGCAGGCGACCAGGGCCAGGCTCAACAGGCTCGTTGCCAGCATACCCCTGGCGATTGATTTCACCGAGAAATTCATGATGTTTTCAGTTCTCCTCATCTGGTAGCAAATATCGCAAATTCAGGATTTTCCAATCTCCCAAAAATAAATCAAATCAATCCTTAAATAGCCGTTCAAAAGGATTCATACGCTACTTGGTAGCGGCAGACGCGGCCCCGGTTTCAACCGGTTTGGCCGATTTCGCGTCTTCTTTGGTGGTCTTGAAATGGTTGTAAAGGACCAACCCGGCCCCTATCAGGAGCAAGGCTACCTGGGCCAGGGTCGTTTCCCAGGTCGGGAACAGGCCGAAAAAGCCGTTTTCAGGCAGGTATGTGGCGGTGGTGCTGGGCACCACTCCCCCCACTTGCAGGGCGTGGACGCCCGTACCGACAAACTTGAAGCAAAGGTAAAAGACCAGGATGCTCGCAACCCGGAAGAATGGTCCCATCGGGATACGCACGCCGACCACGACCAGCAAAAAGCCCAGGATGCCGAGCAAAACGGCCCCGATAGCCAGACCTAAAATGAGGTCGCCCGCCGAGATGCCCGAACCCATCCCCAGGAAGAACAGGACTGTTTCGGCCCCTTCCCGGAAGATTGCCAGGAACGACAGGGCAGCCAGCCCGATGAGGCTCCCTTTAGCCAGGGCGGCGGTGCTGCGCTGTTTGATATAACGGTTCCAGGCGACCGCGCTCGATTTATTGTGCATCCAGTAGCTGACGTAGATGAGCATTACCGAGGCAACCAGCCCGGTGATACCTTCAATCATTTCGCGGTTGCTCGAATTGATGGCGCTGCTGAAAAGCATCTGGATAGCCAGGCCCAGGGCGATACTGACGCCTAACCCGGCGACGGCCCCGCTCCAGATCCAGGACTGTTTGGTGTCGTTGCCCGACTTCTTAAGGAAGGCCAGCAACGCGACCACTACCAGCAGGGCTTCCAGGCCCTCGCGTAACAGGATGATAGTGGCGTCGAAAATGCCGTAAGTGTTGGCGTCTTTGTAGGGTTCGAGCCGGGTGGACATGCGGTCAAGGACACCGGGCAGGTCGGCTGACTTCTGTTTTGCCAGGGTATAGGCCAGGGCCATGTCATTCTCGGTATCTTTGTAAGCGTCCGCCGAGCGGGTCTTAATCTGGCCTTCCACGTCCAGCCAGGTTGTCTGGAAATTCTTGATAGTGGCGGCGGCTCCGTCCCAATCGCCTTTAGCTTGCTGGTCTTTGGCGGTTGCCAGGATGGTTAGCAGAGAGGCAACGGTAGGTGTGCCGGAAGCGGCAGTATTTGTTGGGGTTGAAGTAGCGGCGGCGGTCGCACCGGTGGTCGCCGGAACAGTCGCTGCGGCGGTTGCGCCGGGGGCCGGGGTAGCAGCGGCAGTCGCGGAAGTATCCGGTACGGTAGTCGCACCGTTTATATAGGCAAGGTTTACAGTGTTGAGATTTTCAAGGGCGGTCTGCAAGTCTTTTGCCACAACGGGGTTATACGACAGAGCGTCCTTGACATAATTCATCTTGTCTTCGATAGCGGCATAAAAATCTTTGGATTTGGCCCGGATAGGGTCTTCAATATCGAACCAGGCATCGTCAAAAGCCTGAAATTCGGTCTTAGCCGTGGCTATATCGTTGGCTTTGACAGCGGCGAGAGCGTTATCGACGTGAATGTTAATCCGTTTGAGGTTATCCTGGGAAGCATCGGCCAGGGCGAAACTGGCGCTGCCCAGCCACAGGGCCAGCAAAAGCAGCCCCACTAATGGCTTCCACCAGGAGACACGCGAAATCTTTAGACTTGTCACCATATTTACAGAGTACCTTTGAAAATTATTTAATCCTTCCGCTGGAAGAATTCTTTCGGGTAGAGAATGTATACCAGGCTTCCAATTGGGAGGTTTCAGCCCTGGGCTAAAACCCGGCCCGCCACAAAAATTAGCTTATACTAATACTTTTTGTTTGTCAAGATTAAAAAAGGGTTCTCTGTTACAATTGTCAAACTCTTAATGGTTTTGCGAATACTCGAAATAAGCCGGAACTAAGGCTGAGAAATAGCCCGGCGATACCCTGGCGCTTAAGGGTCCGGGCAAATTGCGGCAGCAGGTTAAATTCTTATTAAAATTGGGATGGATAAAGGGTATTTTCGTGCTATTCTTTATTGTGAAGTGGGGTCTTTTATGCTAAAATTTGTACTTACGTAAAGAGAGCGATTGAGAATTTTGTAACATGGCAGGGGCTTTTTCGTATATTATCTTCGAAAGAGAAAAAATTCTTATTCGTTCTAACCGTTGTATGTCCTATCTTTACCGGCATTGATTGCCTGGCCGGGTTTCGTAAACCCGACCGGAGCGGTAATGTTTTCCGTAAAAGAAGATGCTTGGGGCGCTTGATAGCAAGGTTTTGTGCGAAAAAGCTGGCCGTCGTGCCCTCGACCCGGTAAAGACTACCAAAAGGAGTTTATATGTTAGCTAGCACAGTACGCCAGAATGAGTGTTTCCAGACTGTTGTTCGACATCCATCAACAACGGCGGGTTAGCTTTGCTCGCCGGTTAGAAAGAATAAGAGGTACGCTATAGAATGATACAGACCCTTGCCGGTCCTACCACCACAAACTATTTAGACTACTTGCGAGGCCGCTTCGGCCTAAATACCAATCAATTAACAGATTCCCTTTTTGTAGAAAATAATCGCCTTTACTGCCAGGATTTAGATTTACTTCAAATCAGTAAAGAATTCGGCTCTCCCCTGGAAATTGGCTTTACCCCCCTTGTTACGCGCCAGGTCCATAAAATGCAGGGCTATTTCGCCAGCGCTTTTCGGCGCAAGGGCTATCGCTCTAAATTTACCTATGCCTACGCTTCCAAGGCGGCCCAGTACGAAGATTTAATCCGCACCGCCCTCCAGGCAGGCGCTCACTACGAAACAAGTTCCCCGATGGACCTGCAAATGGCCCGGCTGCATTGGAAAGCCGGTAACTTGCCGTCCGACCGGATGATTCTCACCAACGGTTTCAAGACCTCGGCCTACGTCCAGAATATTATGCAGATGCGCCGCGAAGGTTTTAAAAATATTATTCCGATTATCGAGTCTGCCGGGGAAGTCGCCCCTTTTGCGAATAGCCCCTTCGATTTCGAGGTAGGGTTGCGCCTCCAGGTCGACCGCTCGATTCTGCCCTACGGCGATTTCTCCCGCGTGACCAGCCGCTTTGGGGTTGCCCAGGCCGATATTCAGGCGGTTGCCGCCAGGATTGCCGCCACGCCGAACCTCAAACTGGTGATGTTCCACTCGATGATTGATACCCAGTGTGTGGACCGCGAGAACTGGGTGAAGGCCCTCTTAATCAGCTTCCGCAACTATTGTGAGCTGAAACTGGTCCATCCCACTCTCCGCGCCTTTAACTTCGGGGGCGGTATGCCGGTTCCCTACAGCCTGGACTTTGACTTCGATTACCAGGCTTTCGCCGACGAACTGACCGAAGGCATTATGCACCTTTGCGCCGAGTACGGCATTGACCACCCCGAAATCATCGGTGAGTTTGGCCGCTACACGGCGGCGGCTTACGGCTTTGATTTCTATAAAGTGGTGGTCGCCAAACCGTCGCACGACCCGGACGTGGCCTGGTACGTTATTGACGGCTCGTTGATGTCGTCGCTGCCGGATACCTGGGCTTTGAAGCAGCAGTTTATTGTTTTGCCCCTGAACGGCTACGATAAACCGTTCAAAAAAGCCTGGATTTCGGGCCTGACCTGCGATTCGGACGATGTTTACCGCTCCGGCGAACCGGACGATACGGTGATGCTGCCGGACGTGGACTACTTCGAGGACGGCGAAGAACTGGTCATCGGGGTCTTTATGACCGGGGCTTACCAGGATATGTTAAGCGGTATCGGCGGCGTCCATCACTGCCTGCTGCCGGAACCGGGCGAACTGGTAATTGAGGCCGCGCCGAACGGGCGGGGTTATACCTACACCCGCAGCGTGCCTACGCAGAGCCTCGATGCGATGGCTTCGCTCCTGGGCTACCACAAGTACCTGTCTTATCTTGGCAATCACGGCGAAAGCGCTGATGGCGGCGAGAAAGCGGTCGAAGTAGGTGGCGAGATGATTACCCTGGCCGGGGCCCCGATGGCGGCGCGGCGGAACAACCGGGCGCGGAACTTTATCCGCAACCTCGGCACCGTTGGGCGGGGCCGCAAACAACGGCCTCTCGCTGCCGGGAGTTAACCTTCTTTCAAGTTTAAGGATGTCGAAAACAATAGAACGGCTGCGCTTTGCGGTGTGGCCGTTTTTTTTATTTGCCGTTTATTCCAGGAAAATCAGGTTAAATCTTCGCCGATAATTTTATTGAGGAGGTTTAGCAGGGTTTCGCGCTCTTCTTCGGAGAGATTCTTAAAAGAATCATTTAAAATTTCTTCGGCGATAACGGTGCCGTCCTCAAGGATGCGCTGGCCTTCTGGGGTCAGGTGATGTTCGATCCGCCGCCCATAGCCGGGCCGCCGTTCAATCAGGCCCTGCGCTTCGAGGCGGTTGGCAAGAGTGCCAAAAGCCTGGTCGGTCTGGAAAGTTGCCTGCGCTAACTTATGCGCCGAGGCACCGGGCTGGCGGGAGATTGCGCGCAAGGCGTCCCACTGGGTCATGGTCGAGCCGATGGGGGCAAGTCGGCTGTCCATAGTGCGGTGGTGTTTGTACTGGGCCTGCTTGATGGTGCGGCCTAACAATTGTAGCTTGCTGATCATAACCCTCACTCTAAAACCTCTTTTTGTTCCCTGGTAAGATTATACACTATTATACCAAATAAGTTTATATAAGCATATTTATATAAACTTGCTTTATTAAATATATTGAGATAGAATAGGGACATAGAACAATTAGCCGGCATGGCACAAAGAAACTAAATAAAATTATTCAGAAAGAGAAGGGGCAAACTATGACTCAGAAATTACTTAAAACAGTTTATGGCGACCTCGAAATCACCCTGGCCGAGGGCGGGCGCGGGCGGCCTATCTTTGTCTTACACGGTGGAGGCGGTCCTTTTACCGTAGCCGGGATAGCCGGGCATCTTGGGGAAGCCGCGCACACTATTCTGCCGACTCACCCCGGTTGGAACGGTACGCCTCGCCCCACCGGTTTATCTACTATTGCCGAGCTTGCCAGCATATATTTGGGATACCTTGCCAGCGAGGGTTTGCGAGATGTGCTTGTTATCGGGTCTTCGCTCGGCGGTTGGCTGGGCACCGAGATGGTCTTGCAGGACCGGGCGGGCCTTATCACGGGCTTGATTCTTATAGACGCGGTCGGGGTTGAAGTCAGCGGCGAACCTATCCGGGATTTCTTTGCGCTCGATGCGCGGGGTGTAGCCGAATATTCTTTCCACGATGCCGCCCGGTTTTATGTGGACCCGGCCTCTTTGAGCCCGGAGGAGTTAGCGGCCCGGCAAGCGAATATGGCGACCATGAAAATCGTAGCGGGCGACCCTTACATGCACGACCCTTCCATGCTGGCTCGCTTCGACCAGGTCCAAATCCCGGTGCTGGCAATCTGGGGTGAGAGCGACCGTATCGTCACCCCGGCTTATGGGGCCGCTTTTGCCGCCGCCTTCCCCCAGGCTAGGTTCGAGACCGTAAAAGAGGCCGGGCACCTTCCTCAAATCGAGAAACCGGCGGAGACTTTCGCGCTTATTGATGCTTTTTTAGCCGCCCGGCAGTAATAAAAAACCACCGAGCCAAGCCTTCCAATAGTATCCAGAAGCTTACCCGGTGGTCTTTTTATTTAGTGAAGCCTGTCCAGAACAGGTCAGGCTCGGAGTTAGCCAGCCTAAGAGTTAGGCGACTTGGTAAAGGTTATATTGGTGGTGCGCTGCTGGCCGCTGCGGTTGACCAGGGTCGTTGAGACCGTGTCGCCCGGTTTGTGGCGTTGCAGGACTGCCGCCAAATCATCGATGGTTTTGATGTCGGTGCCGTCCATCTTGACAATGATGTCGCCCACCTGCCACCCGGCTTTTTCGGCGGGAGTACCAGGGTCAACCCGGCCAATGAGCGCCCCTTGCTTGACCGGCAGTTTGTACTGGGCGGCCAGCCCGGCGGTCACGGTCTGCGGTAAGATTCCCATAAACGGCTTCTCGGCGAAGGCCGGTTGGGTGGACTGGCCCTGGGCCGGGGTGCCACCGTTGCCATTTACAAACGGCTGGATATAGGTCATGACCTGGTTGATGTTGATGGCAAAACCGATACCGTTAGCCACCACGCCCTGCGAGGGGTCTACCGGGGCGGCGGTGTTGATACCGACCTGTTCGCCCCGCAAATTGAGCAATGGCCCACCGCTATTGCCGGGGTTGATGGCTGCGTCGGTCTGGATAAGCTGGGTCAATTGGGCCCCGTTCGGCTCCTGGATGCTCCGGCCCATGGCGCTGACAATACCCTGGGTGACGGAAGGGCCACCTTCCAGGCCGAGAGCGTTACCGATAGCTACAACCGCTTCCCCGATTTCCAGCTTGCTCGAATCACCCAGTTTCATCACAGGCAGGGGCTGACCGCCGTTCTGAGCGGGGTCAATTTTGATAACCGCAATATCGTTGACTTTACCTTCGCGGCCAATCAGGGTCGCATCGTACTGGCGACCGTCGGGCAGCACGACCGTAAATTTGTTAGCGCCTTCGACCACGTGGTTATTGGTCAGGATATAGCCGTTTGGACTGATAATCGAGCCGGTGCCAATGCCGGTCTCGCCTCCACTGTTATCGCTGCCCCCAAAGATGCTGCCGATGTTACCGCTGTTGCTCGTTTCGGCAATGACTTCGACGACCGCCGGGCGCACCGCCTTGATAACGTTACGCACGTCCTGGTTCAGATAGCCGGTCGGATTGAGGGGGACAGTCTGGCTGGATGGAGCCTGGGCCACGGCCTGGTAGGTTGTGCCGCTGGCGGTCGTCGAGGCTACCACGTTATTGTCCCCACTGTTGCTGCTGCTGGTAGTCGCGAAACTGTTGTCGCCGGAAGAAGAAAAGCCTCCGTTCTGGCTGGGCTGGGGTGAGTTTCCGGCCCCGGCGTTCTGATCACTACCGCAGGCAATAAAAATCAGGCAGGCAATAATCCCTAACATCAGCCCGCCAAAAACGTCTTTTACGCGAGTACTTCTCTTCACTTCTGTTCTCCGTTCCTGGATTTTAACATCCTCAAAATTCAACCCTTAAGATAGAGTACCAAATGTAGCCATTTATTTACATTTTATTTGCAAAAGAGCAAAAGATATGCCAGAACAGAAGTGAAGAAAGGTTACGCAACCGGGACAGGCGGGGTTTCTTTAAGTTCCGGCAATTTGTTAATCCGGGGCACCGGGGAGAAAATTACCCACAATGGGGCCAGGGCAATCAGGATTGCACCTATCAGTAGCAGCAAGCGCAATCCTAAAAGCGGTTCCAGGACTCCGGCCACCAGGGAGCCCACCGAAAGTGCGCCCATTCCAACCAGGCTGTAACTTGCCAGGCAGCGCCCAAGTACCCGGTTGGGAATAACCGCCTGGCGGTAACTGGCACAGTAAATATTCGATAGGCCAAGGCCGGTCCCGTTTAGCAGAAAAGTTACCCCCAGGATGACAGCCGCCGCCAGTTTGTCACCACCGACGAAAGCGACTGCCAGCATGGGTACACATGCGATTACCATCGAAACAACAATTCCTTTACCAAGCCCAATCTTACGAGAAAGGGCGTCGGCCCCCAACGAGCCAACCAGGGCCCCCAGGCTACCAATCGAGAAAATCAGGCCGAGCAACCAGGCCTCAAAACCGAGGTCGCGGGCGGCATAGACCAGGAAAAGCGGGGTAATTACCTGGCTGCAAGCGTTATAGGTACCTGCTTCGAACATAATATTGCGCAGGCTGGGATTGCCAAAAATAACGCGGAAGCCCTCGCTCAGTTTCGAACGGAGCGATTGCGTTTTTGCGAGTTTGGGCGGTTGCGGTTCAGCGCGATGGATGGCAAGCTGGGCGAACCCGGCTACAAGATAAGAAAAGGCGTCAAGCAAAAGGGTAAAAGGGGCGCTTAACAAGCCGATTAACCATCCGGCCAGGCCCGGACCCCCTATAGCCGCCATCGAATTACTCACTTCGAGTTTGCTATTGCCTTCCAATAAATGTTCGCGCGAAACCAACCCTGGAAAATAAGCCCGGTAAGCCAGGTTAAAGATTACGGTTAGCGCCCCCACCAGGAATGTTATGCCAAAAAGCAGTTCTATCTTTAGATAGCCCACCAGGGCGAGGAGTGGAATAGTGCTTACAAGGAGCGCCCGCCCGAAATGGGCGCCAATCATCAGGGGTTTGCGGCGGGTCTGGTCTACCCACAGGCCGACAAAGAGAGGGAATAACAGGTAGGGGAGATAACTGGCTGTGCTTAGAAAAGCCACCTGGCTGGCGCTGGCCTGTAACACCAGGACGGCGGTCAGGGGCAGGGCCAGGTCGGTTATGGCTGTCCCAAAAAGTGAGACGGTTTCGCCCGCCCAGAGTTTCAAAAAATCCGCGTTTTGCCAGAGTTGTCCCCTTTTCCAGGCCATCATCATTTTCCTTTCGCTATTGCCTTCCCAAGAAGTGTAACTGTCTATTTGATAATTAACCGTTACAGAGGTATAATAAAAGCAGGTTTGGTAATTGTCAATACTCGTTTAGACGGTTACAGCAATATGGACGACTTACTTTTTATAGATTTTCTCAATAGCGATTGGCACGACTACCGGGTTAAGGGGGTTCGCCAGGACCGTTTGACGATACCGGATTGGGTGTCCGGTTTTCTCCAGCGGCATAAATTGCAAGGCCCTGCTCCGCTTGATGAAAGTACCCTGGCAGCCCTGGTTGCTTTACGGACACTTTTGCACCGGATGGTTTCGACGCTTTACCAGGGTCATAACCTGAATTCAGCCGACTTTGCCAGCCTGAACGAGTTTTTAAAGCTTGGTCCGGTCCGGCGTGAACTGGAGAAGGATGGCGAAAGTTACCGGGTGCTTTTCAAGCCGCTTCGTCAGGATTGGGCCTGGGTTATGGCCGAAATCGTAGCTTCGTTTACGGATGTTCTCACGCACCAGGACACCGGGCGTCTCCGAATTTGCGAAAATGAGGACTGCGGTTGGATTTTTTATGACGCCAGCAAAAACCGGACGCAGCGCTGGTGCCAGCACAACACCTGCGCCAACCTGATGAAAGTCCGCCGTTTCCGCGCCCGCCAGCGTGAAAAAGCCTCCGGGCAGAAGTAAAAGGCTTCTAAAAAGCCCTTACATTTGCATCTTCCTTTATTTTCCCGGCCCGGTATAATTGATAAAGCACCCGATATAAAGTTGTGGCGTTATTCAGATTGGAACCATTGCTGAATTTGTGGTATAATACAACCAAGTATGCGTAGATACTGAGAAGGTTTGACCCGGCCTGGTGGTCCGGTCTAAAAAAGGCAATATTAACAAAGAAAATGTATAGTAAAAGTTAGTTTTGAGAAAACGCGTTAGCATAGAAGTGTAACCGGTTAGAAAAACTTGAAAAACTTAGAAAGAAGTAAATTTTAAAAGGATGAACGAGCGAACCCTGCGTGTCCTCGAATATTATAAAGTCATAGACCGGCTGGCCCATCACACCTCTTTTGAGCCGGGCCGGGAACTGGTCATGGAGCTAAGGCCCTCCCTTGACCTGGCCGAAATCCAGCAGCGGCTGGATATTACCTCCGAAGCCCGCGATTTGCTGGAACTGCGCCCCGAAACAACTATCGGTGGGGCCAAAGAAGTGCGCGGCTCGGTCAAAGCGGCGGCTATCGGGCGAGCCCTCGATGCCACCTCGTTCCTGGATATTGCCGCGACACTTTTAAGCAGCCGCAACCTGCGCCGGACTATTCTAAAATCGGGCGGGAGCGGCTCCTTTTTTTATCTTTCCAAAATTGCCCAGGACCTGGTTGATTTGCCGCTCCTGGAAACCGAAATCGAGCAGACCATCGGCCCGGACGGTACGGTGCTTGATAGTGCCAGCCCCGGCTTGCGGCGGATTCGCAATGAGATTCGGACTGCCCACGGTCGTCTGCTTGAGCGGCTCAACCAGATGATTTCGTCACCTCAGTACGCGCCCATGATCCAGGAAGCGATTGTTACCATGCGCGATGGCCGCTATGTTATCCCGGTGAAATCCGATTTCAAAGGGCAAATGCGGGGTATCATTCACGACTCGTCGTCCAGTGGCGCGACCGTCTATATGGAGCCGCTGGCGATTGTCGACCTGAACAACCGCTGGCGCGAACTTCAAATCGAAGAACGCGAGGAAATCGACCGGGTGCTGCTTGAACTGGCCGGGAAAGTGGGCCGTCACGGCGACGAAATCGTAAAGGCGGTCGCAGCCCTGGCCGAACTCGACCTCGCTTTCGCCAAGGCTCGCTACGCCAATGCTCTCCGGGCCACCCAACCGCGCCTGGCTGCCCCCGGTAGCGGCGAAGGGATGAACTTTATCCAGGCCCGCCACCCTCTGCTCCCCGGTAAGGTCGTTCCAATTGATATTTACATGGGCGAGAAATTCCGCATCCTGGTAATTACCGGGCCGAACACGGGCGGTAAGACCGTTTCCATTAAAACGGCGGGTCTTTTAACATTGATGGCCCAGGCCGGGCTGCACCTTCCGGTCGAAGACGGTTCGCAAGCCCTGGTCTTCCAGAAGGTGCTGGCCGACATCGGTGACGAGCAATCCATCGAGCAAAGTCTCAGCACCTTTTCCTCGCACCTGACCAATATTATCAGTATGCTCGGCAAGATTGACGACCAGACCCTGGTTATCCTGGACGAACTTGGCGCGGGGACCGACCCCCAGGAGGGTTCGGCCCTGGCCCGCTCTATTATCCAGTTCTTGCTTCGGAAAGACGCCTGCGCGGTCATTACGACCCACTACAGCGAACTTAAAAGTTTCGCCTATGTGACGCCGGGGGTTCAAAATGCCAGCGTGGAGTTTAACGTCGAGACCCTTTCGCCGACCTACCGTCTGGTAATCGGTCTGCCGGGCCGCTCGAACGCCCTGGCGATTGCCTCGCGGTTGGGTCTGCCTGCCGAGATTATCGACGAAGCCCAGCAGATGGTGGCACCCGAAGAAGTGCAGGTAGATGCAATGCTAGTCCAGATTCAGAACGAGCGCGACGCCGCCAGGGATGCCCGGTTGGAAACTGCGCGCCTCCGGGCCGAAACCGAAGCCGCCCGCGACGAGCTGGCCCGCCGCCTCCGCCACATCGACGAGGAGCGCAAGAAAGCGGCTTCAGACGCCCGCGCCCAGGCTCGTTCCGAGATGGAAGAAGAGCTTGAAATGGTGCGCCGCCAGAGCCACGAACTGCGCGAACGGGTGATGGAGGTCGAAGGGGCGGTGCGCATGGCCGGGCAAAACGCCGAACTGGCCGCCCAGCTTGAGCGACAGCGCCGCGAACTCGTCGAGGCGGAAAACCGGGCGGTGGCCCTTCAAAAAGAGGCCCGTCGCCGGGCTCAGCAACGGGCAGCGGCGGCAGCCCAGGCCCAGCTTAAACCGGAAGAAATCGCCGATGCCGCTTTGAAGGTGGGGGACAGGGTCCTGGTTCAGACGCTCGGCCAGGAAGGGGAACTTGTGGGCGGGCCGGACGCCGAAGGCCGTTACGACGTGACCTGGGGCAATTTCAAGCTGAAGGTGGCCGGTAGCGACCTGACCAAGCTTAAAGGCAAACCGCGCTCGAATAATAACGACCGGGTCACTGCCCGCAGCCGGGCCGACCTGGCCGCCGCGAACGAAAAGGACCGGGCCATCCGGGTCAACGCCCGCGCCCGGACCGAGTCGTTGACCGCTTCAACCCCAATCGAATTCGATATTCGGGGCTGGCGGGCCGAGGAAGTCAACCAGGAGCTTGACCGTTATCTGAACGACGCCTATCTCTCCAACCTGCCGCACGTGCGCATCGTCCACGGCAAAGGGACCGGCGTCTTGCGCCAGGTGGTGCGGGATATTTTGCGAACCCACCCGCTGGTGTCCTCCTTCCGGCTCGGTGAAGCGGGTGAAGGCGGCGATGGCGTGACGGTCGCTACCATCAAGCACTAAACCCTCAAAATTCGGATTGGTTCACTAAAACGAGGTTTTTATGAGCCAATCCAACCCAAGATTCATTTCTCCACAAGAATATTTAAGACGCGAGGTGAAAGCCCTCGAAAAGCACGAATATTTCGAAGGCAACATCACGCAACGTGACCCCAGTTGTTTTAAGCATTCCCTAATTACAGTGAATGGTATTGTAGTGTTTCACCGGGCGCTACAGGACTCGGAATTTCAGATATTTGACAGCAACTTGCGAATTTTAGCCTCGAAAATTACTTTCTTTACTTATCCCGACTTTATGATAGTTCGCGGTACAGAAAAACTGATGCGGGGTCGGGACGATGTGCTTCTCAATCCCTAATTATTGGCCGAAATCATGTCGCCAAACACTCGTAACTATGACCGCGGCGACAAGTTTCAGCGTTACCGTACTTTCGACAGCCTGGAAATTTACCTTCTGATTGACCAGCACAAAATTTACGTCGAATATTTTGAGAAACAGGCTGACGGAACCTGGCAACTTAGAATTCTCACTGAGCGAAGCCAGGAGATAGTTTTAGCCGGTTTAGATATACGGGTAAAAGTTGGCGAGCTGTATGAAGGAAAAAAGGTTAGGCCAAGAATATACAAGAAGCATGGAATAACTTCTATTCCCGTTTCTCGGTCCAGGATTAACCGGTAATTTTCTTCTACTTTATTTCGTTATAATTGGCAATAGCAGTTGAAAATAAAAATATAAGAGAAGAAAATCGTGGCTCGCTCGAAATGGTTACTCCTGGCAGTTTTAATATTGCTCGTCCTTTCCGCTTGCGGTGATAATATATCGGTTGTTTCTGTTACAACTCCGTCGCCGGGCTCCTCTAATTTTGTTACGACAGCTAGTGCTGAAATAGTAGGCGACCCCGTACCGGAGTATTATTATTATGTCGCGGAAACCGCCGATAGCGGGGATAGTTGGAACCTTTTAATGAACAAACAAGACCGCTCCGGCAAGAAAACTACGAATTCCGTTACCCTGAATTGCGTCGCGCTGAAAACCTGTTTTAATCTGAATAATGTGGCAGATGCTACCAGTACAAAATATTACGAACTAATGCGAGAAGGTTCCAAAAGCTGGAAATATTTTCCCGATATAAATATGAGTGGAGGGGATGTCAGTTGTATTTCCCGGACCGAGTGCTGGCGGTTGTTCAATGATGGAAGCAAAGGTGAAGTTAGCTCTACAAAGGATGGCGGGGCCACCTGGACCAATCTTACCCGGACCGGCAGTCTGAAAGTGAGCGAGGCTAACAAACCTCTTTACCTGAACTCCCGGCGAAATGACAAAATCGAAAGTGAATTTGCCTTTATCCACGCTATAAGCTGCCTAAACGCGAGTCGGTGTGTGACCGTTGGTGAGGGGCGTTCTTTCAGGACAGTTGATGGTGGGCAAACCTGGGATTGGTTTCCAACAGATGGTAGTTGGCGTTTTACGGACCTGATTTGCTTTGATGAATTGACTTGCTATGGATTTAGCCCGGATTTTATTGCGGTTACCCATGATTTTGGGGGAAGCTGGCAATCGTTTAATCTTCCGGGAAAGGAATCTTATCCTAGCTTTAGAGGTAATAGTTGTCCAAACGTATCTTTTTGTGTGGTGGGCGGCGACCGGGGTTATTTTCTTACTACCAACGATAAAGGCACGACCTGGCTTAAGCAATCTCTACCCAATGATAAGATTTTAGAAGATGTTAGTTGTCCCGACGACACCACCTGTTATGCTACAATTTCAGATCAATCTTTACTGATAACGCATGATAGTGGGAAAACCTGGACACCTAAACCGGTTAAACTGGAAAACTTTGACGGTTATAACTCGCGTATTAGCTGTCCTACCACTACTAACTGTCTTATCTCTTACACAAAATTAGACTATAACTAAATTTAGTATATGCAAGCAATAATTTTTGTGGGGATTCAGGGGGCCGGGAAGTCCACCTTCTTTAAGGAGAAATTCTTCAACACCCATATCCGCATCAACATGGATATGCTCAAGACTCGCCACCGGGAGGATTTATTATTGGCAGCCTGTCTCGAAATGAAGCAGCCCTTCGTTATTGATAAGACCAACCCGACCGTCCAGAACCGGGAGCGTTATATCCAGGCCGCCAAAGAACACCGCTTTCAGGTGGTCGCCTACTACTTCGTGCCGGACCTAAAACTCAGCCTGGCGCGGAACGCCGCCCGCACCAGCAAAGAGCGGGTGCCGGACATGGGCCTCTATGCCACCCTCAAAAAGCTCCAACCGCCCACCCTTGAAGAAGGTTTCGATTTGCTCTACACTGTCCGCCAGGACGAGGCCGGGAATTTCGTGGTTGAGCCAACTACGCTTATTTAAGGAAGACCGCCCAAAGGCAAGTTGTGGCATGGATTTTGGTCATTTGAGTATGGCAGCAGGCTTGTAAGTAAGGAATTTTGAGGGATGAAAGAAGGGCAGGCGAGATGACCACCGAAATGGAAAAAGCGCAGCACTGGCAGCAATATATTCCCCAGGTGCTGGATACCCTGGCCGGGACCTACTTTGGCAAAGGTTCGGTCGAACTGGAAGACCCCTATCAGGTCTTGATTGCGACGGTTATCTCCCAGCGCACCCGTGAGGAACAGACTACTAAAGTCTCCAACCGCCTGTTTGCCCGCTATCCTGACGCCACCTCGCTAGCCGACGCCCCGGTAGCCGAACTGGAAAAGTTGCTTTACGGCTCGTCCTACCCGGAAGTCAAGGCTCCCCGCATCAAGGAGATTGGCCGGATTTTGCGCGATAACTTTGGCGGCAAGGTGCCCAACACCATTGATGAATTGCTGGCGCTGCCCGGTGTGGGCCGCAAGACCGCCAACTGTGTCCTGGTCTACGCTTTTGGCATCCCGGCCCTCTGCATTGATGTGCATGTCCACCGTATCACCAACCGGCTCGGCTGGTACCAGACCAAAACGCCCGAACAGACCGAAAAAGCCCTCGAAAAAATCCTGCCCAACCCTTACTGGTTCACCATTAACCGCCTGATGGTCCAACATGGGCGGGCCATCTGCCTCCCCTCGGTGCCTCAATGCCAGAAATGCCCGGTCCGCCAGTGGTGTGAAACCGGAAACGCCCGCGCCCAGGAGCCCGGCTTCAAAGCGGCGGACTAATTTCCCCGGTAGGCTTTGTAGGCGAATATAAGCCCGGTCCCGGTGAGCAGGGCCGGGTTTTAATTTCTGCCTTATTACTGACCTCTGCCTTCTGCCTTCTGACTGCTTTTCATTGACAAATTGAGGTTGGCTGGGTAAACTTAGCGGGCTTAAATGGCTTTTGAATTAGAAAACTGGCAAAAATGCGCATGAATTTCTGCCCCAATTGCGGGCACAAACTTGAAATGGGTCTGATTGCTTACCGAGAACGGCCCATGTGTAAGACCGAGGATGGCGGGTGCGGTTTTATAGATTTCGGCCACTACTCGCTCGGTGCGGGCGGCCTGGTGGTACGCGAGGGGCCGGACGGGGTGCGCCAGGCCCTGTTAATCCAGCGGGGTGAGGAACCTAACAAGGGCGGTTGGACCATTCCCGGCGGCTTCGTAGAGTTTGACGAGACCGCCGATGTAGCCGTGATGCGGGAGGTCGAGGAGGAGACCGGCCTTCAAACTCGCAACCTCGGCCTGGCGGCTTTCCGCAACCGGGCCAATCCCGGCGATAATAACAGTTATGTCGTTTTCTTATTGGAAATTACCGGGGGCGAAATCCATACCGAGCCGGACCCGGAAATAGCCCAGGTTGGGTTTTTCTCGCTCGAAGAGATGCGAAAAATGCCCCGGTTGGCCCCGCTTTCCTACGAACTGGCGGCGGCGGCCATCGAGAACCGCTTGCGGCCTTTCCAGGCCACGCAGGTGCAGGGTGTCAACGGCGCGCCGCCGTTTACCCTCTATATCTAGTTACATCGTACAGCAGGTTCTGGGAACCGGGTTTGAAACGGGTTCGCGGGCCAGGGTTTATACAATCATTATGAGTTTTAATGTCGCTATCGTTGGCCCCGGGGACCTGACCGGCCAGGAACTTCTAAAACTGTTAGCTCAGCGCCGTTTTCCTATCAACCGGCTGCAACTTATCGAGGGGCCGGTCGGCCTGGCTACCAGTAAGCCGGTCACCTTTGGCGGCCGCGAACTCGAAGCCAGAGAAATCACCAGCCGGGCCTTCCGCGACATCGACATTGTCTTTTTCTGCGGCAGCGCCGAACTGGCGAACCAGTTTGCTACCCCGGCCAGCGAGCAGGGCGCCCTGGTGATTGACCTGACCGGGGCTTTCCGGGGCGACGACAAGACCCCCGGTGTCATTCCCCAGATTAACGCCGCCGAACTTCAACACCTCAAAAAGCGGCGTATCGTGGCCTCGCCCAGCCCGGCAGTCATCCAACTTCTGCTCCCCCTCAATACTTTTCGCCAGTGGACTTCTCTAAAAAGATTGGTTGTCCACAGTTTCGAGCCGGTCTCCGAGGGCGGGCAGACCGCCATGGAACTGTTCAGCGCCGAGGTCAAGCAGGTCATGGAAGGTAAGAACGTGGTGCCGCACGCTTTCTCGCACCAGATTGCCTTTAACGTGTTGCCCGAAACCGAGAACGCCCTTGATACCGGTCTGACCCGCAGCGAATGGCGGATTATTCGGGAGGTGCGGCGCATCTGGAAACTACCCGACCTCAATATCAGCGTGATGTGTCTGCGTGTACCCGTCTATATCGGGATGAGCCAGTCGGTGCTGGTGGACCTGGGGAAGCGGGTTAGCCCCGAAGAAATCCGCGAAGTGCTGAGCGATACCCCCGGCGTGAGGTTGCAGGACGACCCAACCGTCAACCTCTACCCCCACCCCTGGCAGGCCGTCAACCAGGACGACGTGCTGGTGGGCCGTATCCGCGAACTCGATTCTACCCACAACACCATCGGCCTGTGGAGCGTCATGGATAATCTCCGGCGCGGCGCGGCCCTCAATGCCCTCAAAATCGCCGAAAGCGCCATCGAGCAAAAATTGGTCTGATTTTATTTATAGGTCCGTGGGTTTTAGCGGCTTTTGACTGTTTCCTCGAATTCGTAATATCCGAATATTGTTCCTGGTTGTACGCCGAAAATAAATCTTGTACCTTTTGTGCAGGGTATACCAGACCCGGACTTTTCATCAAATCCGGCTATCTGGTCACCTATCATAGGATTTTCGGCTAGCCACCGGCATTTAAGTAATATTTGCCTGACATTTTTGCGGGCAACTTCCGGCCCGGCCAAACTGAGATAATATTCTGTAATCTCAGAAATATCATTTTGAGCTTTCTTGTTGAAACGTACTACAACATCAGGCGGGTTTGGCATTTATCATGCACCTGCCTGTGAATTGAGGTGGGGCTTTTTGTTGTTGGACTTGTTGCGCCGGTTTTCAATCATAGTATTTACCATGTTTTCGATTTCTTCTAAAGTGACCGCCGTCCCTTCCCGGTCTTCCATTTCCTCGTCGGCCAGGGCTTCCAATAACATAGCGCGTTCTTCGGGAGTGGCATAGTAAACCCCTTTGGATTCGCTTACTCTCCGGGTTTTTGGTCTGGTTTGGGTTTTCAACTGTTGAATATCGGACCGGCTAACCAATTTCTGGCGGCTATCAACGGCGTCAGGTACAACCTTGAGATTTTGGCGTTTTACAATTTCACGCATGGTAAGTAGCGATACTCCCAGAGTCTCCGCGGCTTCACTTATGGTCATAAATTCATTCATGGCTTTCCCCAATCTTTTAACATGGAACAAGAGATTACACTATCTAACACCATACTATAATAATTAGTACTAAATATCAATCATTAATCAATCTGAGGCTGTATCAAAAGTATCCAACATAATATAAAAAATAAAACTGCGGCTCGGCTAATTGATATAGCCTGACCGCAGCTTTTTAAATTTTTTAAAGGGGAGGTTAGTCCTGGGCCAGGGGTAAGCCGAGCAAGTTGCTCATATAGCGCAGGTGTTCCTGTCCCCGGAAATCCACTTCGTTCTCGATGACGGCTTTTGCCAGTTCGAGCATAACCCCGACCGCCGCCGGAATATCCAGGTCGTCATCCATCGCGGCATAGAACCTTTCCACATACGGTTTGACATCGGCCTCACCAAAGGCGGCTTCCTGGGCCAGGGCCTTGCGAAAGAGGTCGGCATGTTTCTCGGCCTGGTCGACCCCTTCCTGGGTGAAGTGGAGCGGGGTCCGGTAGTGTTCGTGGCCGAGCAGGTAAATCCGCAGGGCGTCCGCCGAGTTCCTTTTGAGCGCGTCGTTGATGAGAATCAGGTTGCCGAGCGATTTGCTCATTTTTTCGCCGCCCAGGTAGAGCATCGCCACGTGCATCCAGTAGCCCACTACCGGCGACTTGCCGCTATAGGTCTCGCTCTGGGCGATTTCGCTGCTGTGGTGCGGGAAAATCAGGTCCGCCCCGCCGCCATGGACCTCGAACTGCTGGCCGAGACTCTGGGTGCTGATGGCGCTACACTCGATATGCCAGCCGGGCCGGCCGTTGCCCCAGGGGCTGTCCCAGTAGGGTTCGTCCGGTTGAGCGGCTTGCCACAGGATAAAATCGAGGTCACTTTCTTTGGCCGGGTTGCCCGGAAAGTCGGCCAGGCTATCTTCGGCCCCGGCGCGGGCTTTTTCCAGCATCTGGGCCATATCGAGATGGCTCAGCTTGCCGTAGTCCGCAAAACTGCTGGCCCGGAAATAGACGTTTCCGTCCGAGGCTTTGTAGGCGGCGTCCTTCTCGACCAGGGACGCAATCATTTTCTGGATGGGGTCTATGACGGAGCTGGCCGGGACATAGTTGTCAAAGGGCAGGCAGTTGATGGCCCGCAGACCGTCCCGGTAAAGGGCGTCCCAGCGGCGGCCCAGTTCTTCGTAAGGCTGGTTTTCTTTGCGGGCTTTTTTGATAATATCGTCGTCAATATCGGTCAGGTTCTGGACGTGCATAACCTCGTAGCCGGTATGTTCCAGGTAGCGGTGCAACACATCGAACAGGGCCGCAACCAGGGCGTGCCCCATGTGGCTGGTATCGTAGGGGGTAACGCCGCAAACATAAATCCGGGCCACTTTGCCCGAAGGGTCGAGCGATTTAAATTCCTCTTTTTGTTGGGATAGTGTGTTATAAAGCTTTAACATTCAGGAATAATCTCCATATCTTCTTCATTGCCAGGATAATCTTCTTCGAGTCTTTGAACCCGGAAAATCCGTTTCAATTTTTTAGTATCTAAATAAAGGTGTTTCTATACTACTATTCTACCTGAATAAGATAAAAGGGTCTAGTTTACGCTTTTTGACCGGTTTAAAGTGTTTAGTTTTCAGTGTTTAGTTTTTAGTTGCCAATTAAAAACCTCCCTGAAAAGGGAGGCGTCTTACTTTAGAGATATTATCTTGAGCTTACAGGGGGACTGGTTAGACCGCTTTTTCTGGGACCGCATCTACCCGGCCCGCCCGGCTGGGGCCAAAGCGCCGGACGTTGCGGTCCCGCGCCTTCATGGCTTCTTCGGCGCGGTCCTTGGGCGGCTGGTTGGTTTCCAGCGAGCTGAGCAATCTTTGGGAAATGGCCGCTATCTCGTTTACTGCCGCCTCGAAAGCGGCCTCATTTGCCCGCGAGGGCCGGGTAAAGCCGCTGACCTTGCGGACGTATTGCAAAGCGGCGGCCCGCACCTCGTCCTCGGTGACAGGCGGTTCGAAATTAAAAAGCGGTTTGATGTTTCTACACATTTTTCCCGGTCCATCCTTTTCCAAAAATTATTATAGAATTTGAAGTTGTCTCTATTTTATCACCCGGTATCTAATATCGGTCCGGCCCGGCGATTTGAATATCTCGATTTCTTCCAGTTCCAGCCGGTCGTCCTCGAAGTTTTCAAAAAGCCGCAGTCCGCCGCCCAGGAAGACCGGCCTTAAACCAAAACTCAACTCATCTATTAATCCCTTTTTCAGGCTCTTTTGGCCGATTTCCGGCCCACCGACTACCATCACATTTTTAGCCCCGGCGGCAGATTTGGCCTGCTCGAAGGCGCTTTCGATGCCGTCCGTAACAAAGAAAACTTTCAAATTCTCGTTCTGGCCTTTGGGAGGTTCTGGTGGGTGGTGGGTAATGACAAAAATCGGCACCTGGAATTCGTAGCCGGTCAGGTCGCCGTTTGCCATGTCGTAGGTGCGGCGGCCCATCACTACCGCCCCGGTGGTGCGAATTTCTTCCTGGAGCATTTCGGTTTCACCCAAGGCGGCCAGGTCGGGGTAGAGGCGCCCCACGCTCCCGTTTTTATCCTCAACAAAACCGTCCAGCGATACCGTCATCCCAAAGATAACTTTTCCCGTAAAATTGCCCACCGGTTTTACCCTCCCCTTTCTTTACTGCCCAAAACTAGGGCCGCCCAAAGAAGACATTGACCTCTTTGAGTTTACCATCTTCAAAAACCAGGTGTTCCATGTTGTGGACCTCCGCTCCGTTGATACGGCAGCGGTACCGGACGATAGCCTCGGTTTCGTCCTCAATCAGCCGGATAAACTCGTATTCGCCGATTTCCCGGACGGCCTCCCAGCATTTCTGTTTGTACTCGGCCTGGCCGATATGGTCGTCGTACTGGCTAGAAAAGGTGAAACCCGGCGCGAGATGGCTTTCCACGAAATCCCAATCCCGGTTTTGCCAGGCCCTGAAATAATCCTTAGCTTCGGTTTTGTTTGGCATTTACCTTTTCCTTTGCTTTTTGGCTTTCAAAATCACCAGCCCAGGTTGGGCCGTGTTACTGTAAGGCTATTGGGTTTATAGTCTGCGAAAGGCCGGTAAAGTGCCGGGTGGATTTCGGGAGTGTTATCTGAAGGAACAGGTTTAGCCCCAAAAACAAAAATGGGCCGTCTTTCTAAACAGCCCTTAGGGTTACTTAACCTCGGTGGCAAACCCTTATTTCTTGCCTTCGTGCAGCATTTTGATAGCGCCTTCAATCCGGCGCTGGCGGGTTTCGGGGCTTTTGGCCTGGTCGATTGCCAGGACATGCCGCAGTTTGTGGCTGTAGGCCAACCTCTCAAAGAATTGTTTTGCTTCCGGGTCCTGGTCGAGCGCGGCGGCAAAGTCCGGTGGAACTGCTACTTCACGGGGCGCGGCATCGAGTTCGACCTCGACTTCGACCGTCTCCCCGGCGGCTACCTTTGCCCCGGCCCGGTTTTCGGCGCTGAGCGGGAGCATGAATCTGCCGCCCATTGAGGCAATCGTGCTGCGGTAGGTGTAACCGTTGATGGTGACGCTGACCGCCGGTTTTTTGCCCGCGCCCAGCCTTTCGACGACCTGTTCAGGCACTACCAGGCCGGTCGCGGTCTTGCCGCTCTGTTCAATTGTGGTTTGAAATTTCATAACCTCTCACTTCTGGCCGCTTGAGACTGGTCTCCTGGAACTGGCCCCCTTTGGGCGGCGGATTTATCAGAATAAGCCGGTAAATTTCGTACCTCAGGCCGGGTTCGCATCCGGGTAGAGTTTAAGTTCGACCGAATTGTTTTCCGGGTCAAGCACGTAGAAGGAAGGCCCATAGCCGAAAGCGCCCCAGTTATGCTCGGCCCGGTCGGTTATTACTATCTTGTTTTCGTGCAAGTAGGTTTCGAGGTCCGCCATCTTGACCGAATCTTCCAACCGCAGGCAAAAGTGGTTGACCCGCTGGCGCCCTTCTTCGGCATCGGGGGTCTTTTTGTCGGGTATCAGGTCAATCACCATGCTGCCGACCCTGACCGACATGAAGGGCGCTTTTTTGGCTTTGAAATCTTCCTCGCGGAGCAGTTCCAGACCCAGCACGCCGTGATAAAAGTCGGCCATTTTGTAGGGGTCTTTTACGCTAAGGGCGATATGGTCCGGCTCCCTGATTAACTTTCCCATGTTTGTCCTCCTTGCGATAATTTTTATAAACCGCCGAAGTGGTGGCGGCAACTTTATTATACCCTGCCTCCGCCACCAACCCGGTCTTAAATAGTCGAGGCCGCTTCTTTCAGCAGGGTTTCCACCAGCCCGTAATCGACTTCCTGACCCTTACGAATTTTGACGGTCTTGCGTTCGGGTGGACCGGCCTCGAAAAAGCCCGCCGGGGCTTCCAGGTTTGTCGCGTTAAAGATGGTAAAGCTCACCCAGTCTTTGGCGGTGCCGAGGACCGCCAGGTATTTACCGTTTTTCAAGAAGTGGGGTTTGCCGTACTGTATACGCTCCGCTACGCCTGGTTCGGCCTGCCCGACGACTTCGCGCAATTTCCGGCTGATTTCGGCTTGCCAGTCCACTTTGATATTCTCGATGTACTCCGTAACCGCCTCGTTCAAAGATAACCACCTTTCTTTTGGGGGCTTTGCATTTGCCGGGTTAACTGAAAAACTCTTTTAGGACCGGGGCCAGGGCTTCCGGCTTGACAATATGGGTCTGCCCTTCCAGGGTCCGGTGGCTGGCGTTTGGCAAGACTTTAGCGAGCGATTTCATGCCGTTTTGCATCCAGGCCGGGCTTTTGCCACCCGAAATGACCAGGGCGGGCATTTTCAGGTTGGACCATATGCCCGCTGGGAAGGGTTTGCCGTGCTGGTAAGGATTCACGATGGTCATATCGTAAACGGCGGTCGGCGCTATGGCCTTGAGTTTGGGCCAGGCGGGCATAAACCGCATCATGGTAACGACAAAGCCGGGAAGGTTGACCCCTTTGGTCATGAACTCTTTGACCACCTCGCCATTCTTACCGGCCTCGACCAACTCTTGCAGGTGGGCCGGGAAATTGTCCGGCAGCGGTTTGCGTGTTTCGTCGGTGATATAGGGGATCTCGTAAAGGGCTATTTTGGTCACCGGTAACCCGGCGTTGACCGCTTCCAGCACCAGCCCACCCCCGGACGAAATCCCGTAGAGCATGGCTGCACCCCCGGCGGCTTCTATAACCGCCGCCAGGTCTTCTATCTCGCGCTCGACCGCGTAAGGTTTGGTGTCGCCGCTTTCGCCCCGGCCCCGCCGGTCGTAGGTAATCACACTGAATTTGTCGGCCAGGAGCGGGACCAGCGCACCGTTTGGCCCAAATGTCCGGGTACCAAATGCGCCGTCTACCAGGATGAGGGCCGGACCCTGCCCGGCCTGGTCGTAAGCTATCGAAGTTCCATCCTTAGAAGTAACCCTTTTCAAAGTTTTTCTCCCTTATTGTTATTGCGCGGCGGGCCGGTAAACCAGGCTAATAATCCCGGTACTAAAAGTTCTGGTTTCGACCAGTTGTAACCCGCCCAGGGCCGGGGTGCCATCCTCGAACAGGCGCTGCCCCTGGCCTACCACGACCGGGTGAATCATGAGGTTGTATTCGTCCACCAGGTTATTTTCCATCAAGGTCCGGGCCAGTTTGCCGCTGCCGTTGAGTCCAATCAAACCCTCGGTCTGCGCTTTCAATTTCGCGACCGACTCGGCGGCGTTCCCTCTCAGGATGGTCGTATTGTTCCAGTCGGCTTTTTCCAGGGTGTTGGAAACCACGTACTTGGGCGCTGAATTGAGTTTGGGTGCAATGCCGGAGCCGTCATCGGGTGCGCTCGGCCAGGAACCTGCAAAAATGTCGTAGGTCACCCGGCCCAGCAAGAAAATATCAACGGCATTGATTGACCCCGATACAAATTCGCCGAAATCGGGCCCAAAATAGGGAAACTGCCATTTTTCGGGCGCTTCCATAACGCCGTCCAGGGTCATAAATTCTGCAACCAGTAATTTAGCCATTATAAAACCTCTTTCGTGGTGGGGCGGGCCGCCTTCCGCAAAAGACCCGCCCTGTTGGTTAATAAAAAAGTATATAAAAGGTGCTTCTAAAGATAGCTCCGGCGTCCTGGCGGTCTTAAGCAGCAGTTTCGACGAATTCACCCAGGCGGTCCCAGGTTTCGCCTAACCCGGCCTCGACGCCCATCGCGATGATCGTGTTGAAATCCTTGTCGGTATCAAAGGTTGTCCGCGAAACAAGGGTGGTCTGGCCGTTTTTCTCGATAAACTCGTTCGTGATAGTCATCCGTGGCATGCCGGGTAGGGTGTTGCCATCTTTATCGGCGAAGGAGTCCTGGTAGACCAGCTTTTCCGGCGGGATAATCTCCTGGTAGACGCTCCTGGCCCACGACTCCATGCCTTCCGGCCCCTGGATTACATAAAAGAGCGTGCCACCCGGCCTGAGGTCAAATTCCTTGATGGTCATCTTCCAGTTGCGCGGTCCCCACCATTGGGCGAGCCGTTCTGGTTCGGTCCAGGCTTTCCAGACCAGTTCGCGGGGCGCGGCGAAGGTGCGCTCGGCGATAATCTCGCGGGTCAGGGGATTGGCGGTAACCCTGGTTTTGCCTTTGTAGTCGGCCATGATGCTGGTTTCTCCTTGAATAGTTGTGTCTCGTAACTGGAGACAGTGTTTACAGGTTGAAATTTCTTTTTGAATTTTTGCTTTGCTTTTTTACTTCGTTTTGCTACGCGCTGCCGGGTTATTCCGGCTGGTCGTGGTCGTTGGCCTGCCACTGGCGGAGCAACTCGTCCAACTGGTCGTACCGCTCGTCCCAGGTCCGCCGGAATGATTCCAACCAGTTATCCAGTTCCCGGAAAGGCTGGGGCCGGATGTGGAAGATGTGGCGCTGGGCGTCCCGCTCTATTTCCAGCAGCCCTGCTTCGACCAGCACCTTCAAATGTTTGGAGACCTGGGGCTGGCGGATGCCCAGCTCCTCGGCTATTTCCCCGACCGAGCGCGGACCGCTCTGCAAGAGGTCGACTATTTTCAGGCGATTTGGCTCGGCCAGCGCGTTCAGGGTCTTTATCATTGTCTTACCAGTTTTTATTCAGGGTCGGTTAACTTTTTTGGTTTGTTTATTATACCAGGAATATTCCTGACAGAGAATATATCCGGCGAAGAATATAAAAGTGCCAATCTTTTTAAAAGGAATTTTATGAATTTTTGTGGATAACTCATTCAAATAAAAAAAACCCCACCCGATTTGCCGGGCGGGGTCTTATAGTGGTTTCCAGGCTACCTATAGCCTGGAAAGAATCTTAGGCGTTGCCCTGGAAGACCAGGTAAACGGTGTCGGAAGCGGTCACACCGGTAACGCCAGCGGTCGCAAACAACGAACCAGAGCCGACCATAACTACCGCAACGTTCGGGGCTTTAGCGTAAGGCCCAATCAGGCTCAGGCCGGTGCCGCTCAACGCGGAAGTCGAACTGGCCGGAATCTGGGAGCTCAAGTCAGTCCAACCTGCCGAGGTAAAGCCGCTCTTGAAGAAGGTGCTCACAGCATCGGCGCTATCGGAGACTTTGTAAGCCTGGACCTTGGCATTCTTGACCGAGGCCCCAACCGAACTGGCGAACTGGGAAGTAATAGCGTCGGGCAGAGTTACTTCGGTAGCCCCGGTGTAAACCGGAATGTCGGCAGCGCCAGTCGAAGTGCCGGTGCCGGAGGTAGCAGCAGCCGAAGTGGTCATGGCAGCAGTGGTATCGCCGGCAGCAGTGGTCATAGCGGCGGTGGTATCAGCGGCAGCAGTGGTCATAGCTGCCGTAGTGGCCGCACTGGTAGCTGCCGCAGTCGTCATGGCCGCAGTCGTCATGGCGGCGGTGGTGGCGGCGGCGGTAGTCGCGGTAGCCGCCGTGGTGGCCGCAGCAGCGGTAGTAGCCGCAGCCGTAGTCGGGGCGGGGGCGGTGGTGGCAGTGTTATCGCCACAGGCCGCCAGTACCGCGACCAGCAGCAACAAAGCTACTATAGCCAGGCGGGATGTGTGGGAAAATAGTTTCACAGTTCTCTCCTTCTATAATTTAGACAATACTACACAGCAATAAACGTTAAATCCCAGAAATTTAACCGTGACTTTGCTTAAGTCTTTTCTGGTAATATCAGGATGCCTAAAAGCAAACTTGTGGTAAATCGAGGTGCAATTATCGGGCCAGCATTTCGAAAGTCCGGGAGTGGGGAAATATCTTGGAAAGACATTCTAAATTTAGCTGACTTGCCAGGTGCAAATATTGTTAATCAACCCCTGGTTTGGGTGGGAAAATAAAGCCAGGGTGTTTAAATCGTTTCCTTGCAGACCCTTTGACGCTAACTACACACATTTGGGGTAAATCAGAGTAAGAAATCGTGCCAGCCATATAATAAAAGTATCACTACCAGGTGTAAATAGGACCAATGACCCATATTTTAAGGCTAATATTTAGCTTTCCTGGTCAGGAAGAGGGGCAGACGGTCCGCTTTCCGGCGCAGTCTCAGGGGTAGGACTGGCCGGGCTCTGCTCTGTTTCAGGGGCAGGCGCGGGCGGGTTGATGATAAGTTTGATTGGCGCGAAGCTGCGGCGATGATGAGGAGTAACCCCTATATCGGTGAGGGCGGCCTGGTGTTCGGCGGTGCCATAGCCAACATTGCGTTCCCAGCCGTAGCCCGGATAGCGCAGGGCCAGGCGGTGCAGGAGGTGGTCGCGGCAGACCTTTGCCACAATCGAGGCGCAGGCTATCGAGAGCGACCGCGAGTCGCCTTTGACCAGGGCGGTCTGGTTTTCGAGGCCGAGCTCAGGCATGCGGTGGCCGTCCACAAGCAAATGGTCAACCGGGCCTAACCGGCGCAAGGCCCGCTGCATTGCCAGGGCGGTGGCCCGCCGGATATTCAGGCGGTCGATTTCGGTGGGAGAGGCCGCACCGATACCAAAGGCGACCGCTTTCTGCCGGATAACATGGTTAAGCCGCTCCCTTTGGGTGGCAGATAGGGTTTTAGAGTCGCGGGCTTCTTCCAGGCCGCTCACGTCCGGCCCCAGGATAACCGCCGCCGCGACCACGCTGGCGCAAAACGCTCCCCGCCCTACCTCATCTACCCCGGCCACCCGCAATTTGCCGCTATTCCAGAGCGCTTCTTCAAATTCCAGGGTGGGTTTTTGCATGGTTAAGCCGGTTTGAGAAAGCGATATTTGGATTTGTAGTAAATCAGGGGGCTGAGTTCTTCGCCGTCTACCATGACCGGGTCGGCTACGCCAAGCTGGACCACTTCACCGAGGAAAATCGTGTGGTCGCCGCCGTCGTAGGAGTTGACAACCCGGCAGTCTACGAAGCCCAGGCTTTCGGCAAAGACCGGCGCGCCCGTGACAGCGGTATAGGTGGGAATGTCGTTAAACGAGCGTTCGGGGTCGCGCCCGGCGAAACGGTTCGAGAGATACACCTGGTTTTCGTGCAGGAAATTCACGCAAAACGCCCCGGCCTCCGGCAGAATTGTGTGGGCGGCAGTGGTTTTATCTATGCAGATTAACACCAGCGGCGGGTTGAGCGAGACCGAGGTGAAAGAGCTGACCGTTATCCCGTGGTAAGAGCCATCTTTTGCCACCATCGTAACCGTGGTGACTCCCGCAGCAAAATGGCCCAGGGTTTTACGGAAATCGAGCGACGTAAAAGGAATCAATTCTACTCCAGCGCTATTTATTTTTGTCATTCTATTATTAACTTTTTCTATTATACAAGCTTTTGTTCAACAGCTTGCAAAGCGCGGCGAGTAGCTTCCTGGGAGGCCGCCAGAAGGTGTTCAATCTCCTGGCGTATCGGCCCGGTGTAGGCCTCGTCTTTGATGGATTTCAGGTTGACCCGCGCCTGGAAAATCGCCCCCTGCAAGGCGGCCTGGGCCAGGGTCGCGGCGGTCCCCGCGTCGGTGATGGTTTGAGGGTTACCCGCTTCGGCCAGTTCTGCCGCCATCCCGCTGATAACCAGGCAACTCCGAGCAATCGCCAGAGGCGATTCGGTCGCGCCCTGTAAGGCCGGTTGCAACGCCGCCTTACGGGCCGCTTTTTCGTCGTCGGTCTTACGGGGCAAGGCGTAGGCAGCCATTACCTGCTCGAATGCGGCGGCATCGGTGTCAACAGCGGCCAGCAAATTCTGGCGCAAAGCATCACCTTCACGGATGATTTCCCGGACCCTATCCTCAATAGCGGCGAAGGCCGGTCGCCCGGTTGTCAGCCGCGCCACCATCGTCACCAGTCCGGCGGCAGCCGCCCCGGTCAGGGCCGCCGCGCCACCCCCACCGGGAGTAGCATCCCCGGAACCAAGCCGGGCCATAAAATCCGCTATTGTTAGCTCTGCAAGCATTTTATTCTCTTTAAGTTTAGCAGTTTATAGCCCGCTTGACCCTGTACTTATGAACGGGTTGCGGGCTCAAAAAGTCCAGTCTTGGTTTAATCCAGGGCTAAAGTCCGGTCTGCTGGCGGGCGGCTTTCAAAACGTTGCCCAGAAGGGTCACGTTTGTCATGGGGCCGGTTCCGCCGGGAGTCGGTGTAATCGCCGCCGCGACCGGCAGCAAACTTTCGAAATCGGCGTCACCTACCAGCCGGTCACCTACCTCGCTGGTCCCAAAGTCGATGACGACCACGCCCGGCTTGACCATGTCCCCGGTCACGATGCCCGGCGCGCCTGCCGCGCAGAAGATGAAATCGGCCTGGGCCGCGTACTGCCGGAAAAGCTCACGCGGAGTACTCTGGTCTACTATCATCGGGCTGGCGTGTTCGGCCAGGAGCAGGGCCAGCAAGGGCCTTCCTACCGTTACCCCGTGCCCGACCAAAAGACAGGCTTTGCCCCGGACATTGTAGCCGTAATGGTGGACCAGTTGCATGCCGCCCTGGGGGGTTGCCGGGACAAAAGTGTCCAGTTCTTCGTACAACCGGCCTAGCAGCATCGGGTTATAGCCGTCCACGTCCTTGCGGGGGTCGAGTACGGCCACCACGTCCTCAAAAGTGATATGGGGCGGGGTCGGCCACTGGACCGTAATGCCGTGAATGGTCGGGTCGGCGTTAAGTTTTCTTATTTCATCGCGGAACTCGTCCAGGGAGAGCCCGCCCGGCAGCACGTGTTGAATGGCCTTGAAACCCAGGTCGGTCGCGGTCTTGATGAGGGTGCGGGTGTAGGCGATTGAACTGGGGTCGTCGCCAATCAGGGTTACAGCCAGGCCGGGAGGAAACCCGTTCTTTTCGACAAACCCGGCTACCGCTAACTTCAACTGGGCTCTTTTTTCTTTGGCGAGAGCCCGTCCATCTAATATCCTGGCGGTTTCGACCAGCCCGGTCCCGCCAGCCTGTGGGCTGGAATTATCGTTCGACAAGCAGCAAATTCCTTCTTTATAAACTACGCCCCGGCCAGTGGAGCATTCTGCTCATCTTCGAGCATCCGGCTTCTATAATTTGGACTTTCGCTTGAAACACTCCTTTTGAGGGGAATTTTGCACCCAGGCCCTGGCTTTTCCAGGCCCACAGCGAAAGTCGTGAATATAAAGTTTTCTGAGCAATTTTGTAGGAATTATAACATATTGAAATCGTATGTGACGATTTAGGCCTGGTTGGGTACGAACTGGCCCAGGAAGGCTTCGGCGGCCTTGATTTGGCCCGGACTGACCTCGTGCATGGTGTCCGGGACCAGGTTTAGGATGGCGTCCACCCCGATACTTTTGAGGGACTGGTAAAAGGTCTGGGCCCGGACGACCCGGTTGTTGCCGGTGTAGGGGTCATAGGGATGCGCGACCTGGTTGGGGTCGTTATCTTGCAGACCGACCTGGACATCAAAAGGGATCGTGACGAAATTTTTGATGTCAAAGCTGTGCCCGGTAACCTGGGTGAAGTTCGATAGGCCGAACGGGAAAGGCAAAGGTTTGCCAAAGAACTGGGTCTGCGGCAGGGTATAGGCCCCGGCGGAGAGGACCGCCGCGCCCCGCACCAGGGTCGGGTAGAACATGGCGAAGTGGTGCCCCAACTGCGCCCCTCGCGAGAAGCCGAAAAGCAACAACTTGTCCTGCACCTTCAGGTTGATGGCCTGGGACACCTGGGCAAAGACCTGGGTTAGCTGTTTGGTCAATTGCAAATCTTCGTTGGCAACGACCTGGGGGTCTTTGTAGTTAACGTTGTAATTGAAGGTCGGGGCTACCAGGACGAGGTGATGGTCGCGGGCGAAGGAGAGGAGCGGCAACCCAAAATCGCTGCCGTTATAGAACATACCGTGCAGGACCAGCAGCACCTGGGCCGGTTGGCCATTGAGGGTTGAGTCCGGGGGCGCGTAAATCGTCACGGGTAGACCCGCAATCCGGTAGAGTTTGAAGTCGGGTGGCAGGTTGGAGACAGCGTCTACGAGGTTATCGTTGGGTTTGGGCGAACTGGCGGGTATGGTAGCCGGGCCGGGCCTGCCGGGCGTAGCCGCCGGGGTAGCCCGTGGGCTGGAAGGCGGCAAAATAGCCAGAGTACCCTTTGGCGTGGGAGTTACTTTGGTTTCATCCGGTCCGGTGCCGGGCGCGGGTGGGTTTTGCAAATTGGCCGAAGTATCGGCCAGGCTGTCAAAGACCCATTTCTGGTCCTTTTCGGCGTAAAAACTAAAGATGGTCAGGCTGGTGTCGCCGTTCTGGTCGAAACTCCACCGCCCGGTTGCACCGCCGAAATTCTTCAGCCCGGCCACCTGTTGCAGGATTGCCGCCCGGTCCTTTTTGTTGGCATTTCGCAGGGCGCTAAGACCCGCGTTCATAGCATCGTAGCCGTAGATGGTCGAGCCCTGGATGCTGTCGCCGTATTTGTCGCGGTATTTCTTGAGGAAAGCGGCACCCCGGCTGGAAAGACCGGTGGCGGCAATCCCGGCGGTGCTGGCATAGCTTCCCTGGGCGCTCGGTCCGGCTTCCTGCAAAAAGGTATTGTTCTGGATAGCGCCGCCACCCAGAAAAGCAGCTTGCGACCCGGCTATCTGGATTTTGGTCTTGAGGCGCGCCCCCAGCACGGCGCTGCCGCCAAAGAAAACAACTTCCGGCTGGGCCAGGCGGATTTGCTCGGCTACCTGGTCGCTGTTGTCCGGTTTATAGGTCAGGGAGGCATGACCCAGCAGTACGAGGTCGTAATTGGGGGCGGCATCCTCGTAGGCCCTGGTCAGGCCGGTGCCATAAGAGGTGCCATCGTCTACCACGAAGACTTTGTGCTTTTGCAGTTTGGCATCGGTATAACCGGCGTCGACCCGGCCCTGGAGTTCGTCGGTCGGGAGTAGCCGGAAGAAATTGTGGATGCCGGTCGGGTAATACTTGGCCGGTTCGTCCGCTGCCGTTACGTTTGGGACCGTTTTGGTCAGGCCGGGATAGGTGGTGCCAGGGCTGACCATGGTCAAACCGGCTTTGTTCAGGATTGGAATGGCGACCTGGGCGGTGGCGGTGCTGGTCGGACCGAGATAAAGGATAGCGTCCGGGTCGTTCGCGGCCTGGTAAGCGTTAACCCGTTCCAGGTCAGGGTCGGGGCCGCTGGCGTCTGCCGAGGCGTTGTCGAGCGGTACGAAGTCAACTTTAAAGTTCCCGACCATCCCTGTATTGCTGGTAAAGTCGTCCAGGGCCATCCGCATCGAATTTACCAGGGCTTGCCCGCTATTTTTGGAAACGCCACTCAACGGCAGACTGGCGTAAATCCGCACGGTTACTACGGGTTTGGAGGGATCTACTGTCGGGTTTGGCGGGGTCGGCGTGGCAGGCCGGGGTGAGCCTGCCGGGGTAGCCTTAGGGCTACCGGTTGGGGCGGCGGTATTATTGGGGCTTGCGGTAGGAGTCTGGCTCGGAGCGGCATCGCTACAGGCGTTTAACAACAGACTTGAAAGGAGGACAAACAGGACCAGGACGCTTATTTTAATAAATCGCATCGCTCCAAAGCCTTCATCATTTGCTAAAAAATCCCAAAGCTCGTTACCTGACCGGAAAATTCTTCCGCTCACCCACTAAATTTACAGTTTACTAAAAGCAGAAAATGTTCCCAAAAATTTCGTAATCACGTTTTGTCCGTTAAATAGCCCCTAAATTTGGCCGGTTTGTTATAATGAGTGTAACAACCAAATTATGGCCGTTATCACCCGTAGTTTCAAGAGGCCGGGTGCGCCAGTTTGAGCCTTTAATAAACTTATAAGGCGGACCACCCTTGTGAGGTAGATTATGATGTTGCGACGAAGTTAGCCAGATTAAGCTTGAATGCTTATTACAAACCGCCAGTTTGATAGTAAAATACCTTTTTTAGATGAAGGATTCCTACAAGGCAGGGTTCAAGCCCCGCCCTTCGTTTCAAGGAGAGAACAGTGAAAGTTTCGATAGTTGGCATTACCGGGTACGTGGGCGCGGAATTGGCCCGGTTGCTGGGGCGGCGGCCTGACGTGGAATTATTGGAAGTGGTCGGGCGCAGTGCCGCCGGACAGCCGATTGGCAAGGTCTTCCCGAACCTGGCTCCGCTCAAATTGACCGTCGCGGGCGAACTGGAACGGATGACCGAAGCGGACGTGATTTTCCTGGCCTTACCGCACCACGCTTCAGCGGAAACCGCCGCCGAAATCCTGGAGAAATCACCCACCACCAAGGTGATTGATATGTCGGCGGACTTCCGCCTGAAAGACCGCGCCACCTACGAAAAATGGTACGGCCCCCACCCGGCGGCTTACCTGCTCCTGGAAGCGGTCTACGGCTTGCCCGAACTCTACCGCGACCAGATCAACCCGCAGACCCGCCTGATTGCCAACCCCGGTTGCTATCCAACCTGCTCGACGCTCGGCCTGGCCCCGGCCCTTAGCTCGAAACTCGGCAAACCGTTTATCGAGCCGGATGTCATCGTGGATGCCCTGAGCGGCACCAGCGGGGCGGGTCGCGGCCTCAAACAAAACCTCCATTTTTCGGAAATGACCGAAAGCACTGCCGCCTATGGCCTGGAAGGGCACCGCCACCTGCCCGAAATCGCCCAGACCCTCACCGATGTTTACGGTAGCCCGGTAGACGTTATCTTCACGCCGCACCTGGTTCCGCTTTCGCGGGGTATGCTGGCGACCTCTTACGCTCGCCTGACCGACGATTTCGTGGCGACCTACAAGACCCAGGCTGAGGCGACCCAGGCGGTCCGCCAGTATTACCGGGATTTCTACGCCAACGACCCCTTTGTGGTAATTGTGGACGAGTCGCCTTACACCAAGCAGGTGGCGGGTAGCAATTACATCTACATTTGCCCGACTATCAACCTGTCGTCCCGGCGGTTGGTGGTAGTATCGGCCCTCGATAATTTGACCAAAGGGGCGGGCGGCGAAGGCGTCCAAAACATGAACCTGCTTATGGGTCTGCCCGAAACCACTGGACTCGATATGTTAGGGCTCTATCCGTAGTTATTGCCAAAGCCGAAAATTTCAGGCCGTTGGCGAATGTCACGGGCAGTGGCATTTGTCACACCCTCTGGGCGCGAGCGCAGTCTAGGAATCTTGGGGACCCACGTGTAGGTACCGGTGGGGTAAGCACAGCCGACCGGGATATTGCCCAACGGACCGGAGGCGTCCTTCGGGTGCGTGGCAGAGCCGCGGAATGACAATTTGGAGACCTTGATTTATAAAAAATAGATTTTCACCAATCAAGGTAACTCCAACTTCCCGGTTCCTACTGAACACTAAAAACTAAACACTGAAAACTTTTCTTGTTTAACGTTTAACGAGATTTTATGGATTTTATTTATTACAACGCCAATATCTACACTTTTGACCCGGCTCTGCCGAAGGCCGAGGCCGTTTATGTACGCGATGGCCGTATCCTCCGATTGGGTTCGAATAAAGACGTGCAAACCCTGGACGGCGCGAAACGGGCCGAGGCGCTCGACCTCAAAGGGGCAACCCTCATTCCCGGTCTGACCGACGCCCACACCCATCTTTTGTGGTGGAGCAAGACCCGCCGCCAGGTCAACCTGGTCGGGGTGGACAGCCTCGAAGGGATGGTCGAAAAAGTGCGGGAGCGCGCCGCCGTTACCCCGCCCGGCCAGTGGGTAACCGGTCTTGGGTGGGATAAGAATCTGTGGGGGCACGACTTTCCGGGGCGCGATTCGCTCGACCGGGCCGCACCTGACCACCCGGTCGTCCTCCATAGCAAAGACGGTCACCTGCTGCTGGTCAACAGCCGCGCCCTGGCCCTGACTGGTATCGGTGAGGATACGCCCGACCCGCCCGGTGGTGAAATTGGCCGCGAGGCCGGGGGCCGCCTGACCGGGCTTTTTAAGGAGAACGCTACTGCCCTAGTCCTGCCCTATCTCGAACATAGCAGCGCCGCCGCCGACCAGGCAGCCCTGGCCGAAGGGCTTGCCCTGGCCCGGCAAAGTGGCCTGACCGGGGTCCACACGATTGAGGAGCGCGATGGTCTTTCGGCTTTGCAGCGCCTGCACGAGAACGGCAAACTCAATTTCCGGGTGACGGTCTTGCCCTATAGCTATGCGGCCCGGACTTTGATTGAGAACGGGTTCCGGCAGGGTTTTGGGGATGAAATGCTGCGCCTGGGGCAGGTCAAGTTCTTCCTGGATGGCACGCTCGGCTCGCAGACCGCCGCCATGTTCGAGCCTTACCTCGAACCCCACGGCCACGGCGAGGACGAAAAAGACGGCTGCGAACTGGCTAACCGGGGCATCTTGCGCATGAAAGAGGAAGATTTCCTGGAGCAGGCCCGCCATTGTATCGAGAACGGCTTCGCAATTGCCGTCCACGTCATCGGGGACCGGGCCGCCGGGCTGGGTCTCGATGTTATCGAGCAAGTCCTGGCCGAAACCGCCGGGGGCCGGGAAGGATTGCCGGTTCTGCCACCGTTCGCCCGGCCTCGCCTCGAACACGTCCAACTCTTGAAAGCCGCCGACCTGCCGCGCCTGGCCCGTTCGGGGATTATCGCTTCGGTCCAGCCGACCCACGCCACGACCGATCGCGACACCGCCGACCGCTACTGGGGCACGCCCCGCCTGACAGAAACGGGCCGGGGCTATGCCTACAAGAGTCTGCTCCAAAGCGGCGCTCACCTTGCCCTTGGCTCCGATGCCCCGATTGAGCCGATTACTCCGCTCGGCGGCATCTACGCGGCGGTAGCTCGTAAGCGTCCCGGCGAGGACCGCCCGGCCTGGTTGCCTCACGAAAGGTTGACTATTGAAGAAGCCATCCGGGGTTTTACTTATGGTCCGGCCTACGCTGCCGGGGAAGAAAAACGCCGGGGCACTGTTGCACCCGGCTTCCTGGCTGACTTTACCGCGCTGGGCCAGGACATCCTGAGAATTCCCGAAGGCGAAATCCTGGCGACCCCTGTCCGCGCTACTATAGTTAATGGTGAGCCGGTCTATCTCGACCTCTATGGTCAGACCGGCTCGTAAATCTTTCTAAGGGCCCTTCTTATCCTTCCCCTTGTCTTTACCGTCCTTGTTGTCGTCTTTCGGGTCATGTTTATCCTTGGCTCCCGGCTGGGCGGCGGGAGGCTGGGCGACCGGTGGCGCCGGTTGGGCCGCCGGTTTTGGGGTAGCGGTAGGCGGTTGCGGCGTTGCCGTGGGCGGTTCCGGTGTGACGGTTGGGGTTGGTGAAGGGAACGGTTGGCCGGGGTTAGCTCCCTCAGGGAGAGGTGTCACGGTTGGAATCGCCGGGAGCGGCTGGTCAATCTGGCTGGACATGGTATTGCCGCAAGCCGTCAGGGTCGCCACCAGGCCCAGGCCAGTTATTATTATTACAATCAAAAGATTTTTATAATTTCTTTCCATTTTCCTATTATAAACCCTTATATTTCTTCCCGGCCCGCCATTTCACCGGGCCTTAAGCGGTAAGAGTACATTCAATTTGGTACTTTTAGTCATGCAATTAATGTTCCATAGTTTAAAACCTCGTGTATAATTAAATGGAAATGACTACTGCTTTCATTTTAATCCCAGATTTGTACCTGGTACCTTAAATTTAAAAATTATGACTTTCAACCCGACACTCACTCAGTGATTATTTATTATCGGACATACTTTAAATTAACTGTTTCGAGTGAGTTGGAAATTGGTTGCCTAGATGAAACCCGAAAATTACACACTACTGGCAGTAGATGATAACATTGAAAATCTACAGTTAATCTCTCTCAGGTTAAAAATTGACGGCTATAATGTCCTAACTGCCCTCGATGGTAGCCAGGCCCTTGAAATTCTGAACAAACAACAAATTGACGCCGTTTTGCTGGATATAATGATGCCCCGTATAGACGGTTTTGAGTTGCTTGGGATTATTCGCCGCAAATATTCGCTGGCCGACTTACCGGTTATTATGATTACCGCCCTGGGGGAAAGCAGCAGTATCGTAAAAGCTTTGCAGCTTGGCGCAAACGACTATATCACCAAACCGATTGATATGCCGGTAATGCTTGCCCGGCTCTCGACCCAACTCCGGTTGCGCGACCTTTCGCGGCTCCGGGAAGAATTCGTCCGGGTTGCCAGTCACGACCTGAAAAATCCGCTTTTTTCCATTATGGTTTCAATCCAGATGATTGAGGAAATGGTCCCGGCCGGCAGCGAAATGACTGCCCAGGCCGCCAGCCTGGTTGAGATTATAGGCCGCCAGACCGGCGAGATGCAGCGCATAATCGACGAATTTCTAGATTTTCAGGCGGCAGAAGAAGGTAAACTGGCCTTGCGCCCCGAAAAGATAGACCTGAACCAACTGGTCCGGGACGTCCTCGATTTGAACCTCGCTAACGCCACCCGCAAGGGTCAAAGTATTTCCCTGGAACTGGAAGAACCCATGCCGGAAGCCCAGGCCGACCGCCGCCGTATCTCCCAGGTAATCTCTAATATGTTAAGTAACGCCATCAAATACTCGCCCACCGGCAATTCAAAAATCACCTTGCGGACCAGGGCCGGGGAGCAGGCTATCATGTTTGAAGTCTCCGACCAGGGGCCGGGCCTGGCCGAGACGGATATACCTTTTGTCTTCAACAAATACAGCCAGCTCAAAAATGTTCCGACCGGCGGCGAGAAAAGCTCCGGGTTGGGGCTGGCGATTTCGCGCCAGATGATAGAACTGCACGGTGGCGAAATCGGCGTCCGCAATAACTCCACTAAAGGTGCCACTTTCTGGTTTAGTCTGCCCATTTAGCAAAACTGCATGCTAGGTTTGATTTGGGATGTTATAATTTCATAAGAAAAGTTTTAAAATAAGCTAAAGGGAAAATTCACTTCTTACCGTGGCTTTGCAGGCACCCGTGCATGCAGCCGTTTCCCAACCGGGTCCACACAGGCAGGGCTGCTAGGCGGTCCTTAATAAAACAGACTAACCGCTACAGGAAGATACAAGTTGCAGAATTTTCGTATTCGACCCGCCGAACTGGCCGATTTGCCGCGTTGTCTTGATATTGACGCCGGGTATGTCACCCGGCACGTCTGGCAGATGCAAGAGAGTTTCGAGGAACCGGCTGAACCGGATGATGAAGAACTCGGTCTGACCCGTCCCCGCAACCAGATTCTCGGCAAATCGCTAACGGTTAATCTCCCCATTTTCCAGATGAGCCTGAGCCCCAGTCGCCTGCCCCGGCCCCTGGCGGTCTCCGCCCCGCTCAACGACCAGCAGTTGCTGGGCGAGTGGAAAAAGACCGATTTACTCCTGGTGGCGGAAACGGTGGACCTCGAACCGCACCAGGCCATTCTCATGGACGAAATTCCCGAACCATCCATAGACGAGGAAGGTCAGCCTGTGCTGTACCGCCCCGCCCCGCCCGACATTCTCGGCTATATCGGTATATCGGTAGACCGCACCCGCCACCTGGCCTGGATTACCACCCACGCCGTCCAGCTTGATTTCCGGCGGCAGGGCGTGGGAAGCGCCCTCCTGGCCGAAGCCCGCGACTGGGCCGACCGCCACCGAATGCGGAGTTTGCTGGTCGAACTTGAAATTAAAAACTACCCGGCCATCAACTATTTCCAGAAGAACGATTTTTTCTTTTGCGGTTACAACAACGCCTTTTATGCCACCCGCGAAATCGCCCTCTTTTTTGGCAAACGCCTGGAAAAATTTAGCTGAGCCTGTTCGCCCCTTAAAGGCGGTTACGCTCCCAGGCGTTGTGTCTGGAAAAGCTAAAATGGATTTGATAGAATGCCCTTATGGGATTGGAAGAGACCTTTGTTTTTTGTCCATATCTTGCTGTCACGCTTCACATTCTTGAGAATTCTAACCGAACCACAACTGCTTACTGCAAAGGAAAAAATTTTATATGGAAATTGCTGAAATCAAACGGCAGGCCGAAGCTCACCGGGATGACCTGGTTTCAATCCGGCGCGACCTTCACCGCCACCCGGAGCTTGCTTTCACCGAAAACCGTACCGCCACCATTATTTCCGACCGGCTGGAAAAACTCGGCCTGGAAGTCCAGACCGGTATCGCCCAGACCGGGGTGGTGGCAACTTTGCGCGGCTCCCGCCCCGGCAAGACCGTCCTCTACCGGGCCGACATAGATGCCCTGCCTATCCTGGAAGCGGTGAGCGCCGAGTACAAGAGCCGCACGGATGGGATTATGCACGCTTGCGGTCACGACGCGCACGTTGCTATCGGTCTGACCGTTGCCGAAATCCTGGCAGGGCGGCGCCAGAACTTTGCCGGGAACGTAAAATTCCTGTTCCAGCCCGCCGAAGAAATCGTGAGCGGGGCCAAGCCGATGATCGAGCAGGGCGTGATGAAAGGGGTAGACGTTACCTTTGGCATCCACATGGGCAACGACGAACCGGTCGGCTCGATTGCCCTGCACTCCGGTCCGGCCATGGCGAACGTGGACAGCATCAAGTTGATTGTCCGGGGTAAAGGTGGTCACGGCAGCCAGCCCGAAAAAGCAATTGACTCGATTATGGCGGCCTGCCAGATTGTCAACACCCTTCAGACTATCGTCAGCCGCGAGGTCGCTCCCAAAGATACGGCGGTGTTGAGCATTGGCACCATTCATGGCGGGTTTGCCTCGAATGTTATCGCGCCGGAAGTGGTGCTGGAAGGGACCGTCCGCACCTTCCTGCCGGAAGTCCGCGAGAAGATGCTCAACCGGATTGAGGAAATCGCGGTCGGGCTGGGCAAAACTTTGCGCTGTGAAGTGAAGTTCGAGATTGTCTATGGCTGTCCGGCGGTGGTCAATAGCGACCAGTGGACCGATTTCATCCGCCAGAGTGCCGGGCAACTCCTGGGCGCGAACAAGGTTATCAATTCGGACCCGATTATGGGCAGCGATGACATGTCGTTATTCCTCAAAGAAGTCCCCGGCTGTTACTTCTTTGTCGGGTCGGGCAAACTGGACGGCACCAGCTTCCCGCACCATCACCCCGGCTTCGACATCGAGGAAGACGCCCTGGTGGTCGGCACCGAGGTTATGACCAAGGCGGTGCTCGACTACCTGGACCAGCACCAGAACTAAGCAGTAAACCGGGAGCGGCTTGCTTCAAAGGGGAAGGCCGCTCCTGTCTCCGGCCTGGCCGGGTTTTAAGTCTAACGGTGGGGGGTAAGGGTTATGTGGCGAAAGCATCCGTTAGCCAGGTTAATTTTTGGGTTAATTGTAGCGCTGGTGGCGTTTGGTACGGTAGGTTTTGGGCTACTCTGGGGCGCGGATTTCTGGAAAGACGGCACTTTGCCGCCCCGCCAGCTTGAGGGTATCGCCAAAATTTTGGAACGCCCGGCGGCCTCGACCCTGCCCGGTCGCTTCAATCTCACCACTTTTGACGGCCAGTCCATTGACTTCGAGTTAAAATCCAGCCTGATAAGTCGCCTCGGCCAGTTGTTAAGGGCAACCCCGGCCCAACCGGTCCTGGTCAATTTTTCTCCCAACTTCCACAATGTTTATTTTTTACGCCTGGGCAGCGTGACCCTGACCCAGGATACCTTCGAGGAAGGGTTGTTACTCCAACACTGGCAACTGATTCCCGCCGTGCTACTGGCCGGGATGTTCCTGGGTGGGATAGCTGCCCTGGTCTATATCCTGGTGGCGCTTTACGACTGGCTGGCGACGCCTCGACAGGTTTCCGGCAACCTGGTGGCCCGGATTGAACGGAGCGATTTTCGGGCGGACGGATTCTTAATCCAGGTGCGGCCCTGGACCGACTGGAGAAAAGGCCGCTTTGCCCAGTTTGAGCTTGCCCAGGAAACTTTTCTCGAAACCGATGGCGCGGACTATGTCGAGGTGACCTACAGCCCCATTTTCCGCTTTGTCCGCCGCATGCGCGTGTTGCAACTGGCGGATCTCTCTCCCGAACAGCAAGCCGCCCTGGCCCTTTTTAACGCCGAGGGTTCCAGCCTGAGTTACGCCCCTAGCTGGCGTATGCGCATTTTTTTGTATTCAGATGCCGTCCTGGGGTTGTTTTTCCTGGCGGTGGCTTCCTATATAGCCCTGGCTTTTTTACCGGCAGCCTTCCAATCGCCCCGAATGGAGCTTTCTCAATGGTTTATTCTGCTGGTAGCGGGGCTGGTTTCGGTATCAATCGGGGTTTATATGCTCTTGCGCTTCCGGCGCAAGCAGCAGGACGTGCGCGGTCCTAAACGGCTGACGGTTGGCCCGGTCCTGAGCAAGTGGCGCGTAACCGGGACCAGCAACGACAACCGCCGCCTGATTGTGGTAGCCGATGGCGGGCTCAACGCCGGGGAACAGGCGGTCCGCAAGTTCGACCTCAGCCCGGCCCTTTACGACCGGTTGCGGGTCGGTGACATCGTCGAAATCGAGCATACCCCGCGCCTGCGGTTTATCTGCCGCCTGGAGGTTAAAGGCCACCAGGAACTCACGTCCTTCCCGGCCTGAGTTAGATTTTATATATCTCAAATTCGCTCTGAGGGTCTAAATAGGCTCGTGGGAAAATTGTGTTGTTTGGTGATTCGAGGGCGGCAGGGTAGCGACCGAAAAAGCTGGTCACGACGATATAGGTCGCGCCGTACCGTTCGGCCAGCCGCTTTACCGTTTCCAGCGACTCATCGGCGGGCAACCGCAGGGCCGGTAGACCCGTCGCATAATTGAGTGACGAAGGCTCGTCCGCGATAATTGGCCCGGTGACGTTATTTGCCTTTAACCAGCTATTTAACCTCGCATAAACCGCCTCGTTGTGCCGGTGGTTTTCAACCGTGCCGCCCACGCTGACCCTGAACTGGACCAACTCTACCGCGATTAGAAAAACCATCAAGATTGGGAACAGCCGCAGCCCTTCCGGTTTCCAGGCCCGGTATTTTTCACCCGCCCGGTAGAGCAAGTAGACATAACCAATCGCGCCAAAAGGGGCGATACTACCCGCTGAATGATACATACTGCCGTTTATGCTCGCCACCGCGATGATAAGCGGGGAGGCTACCCCCAGCAACAAACAATAAAGCAACCCGCCGTCCAGTTGCGCCCGGTTGCGCCGCCAGAGCAGAAATAGCCCGAGGGCCGGTAGCAGCGCCACCGGCACGAACATCGTTCCCAGCACTTCCACCCAGGCGTTGTAAAGGGCGTCCCAGCGGGTCAGCAGGATTTCCCCTGGACCTTGTTGTAAAAGGGTGTTGAAGTTAATCGGTGTTTCGTAGTTAAAGAGGGTGGCGTAATTGTTAATCAGGCCGGTTTCGAGGGCGGCGGGCGAACTCAGGGCGTGAAAGGTCAGCCAGTTCCGCAGCAGCCAGGGTCCGGCGGTCAGGAGCAGCCCGATAGCGGTAAAAACGGCCAGCTTGAAGGTTTTAACCCGGTCCTCTCGTTCTTTTACAAACCTGACCAGGGTTATGATACCCCAGGCCGCGACAAAAAAGGCCGCGTGGCTGCGGGCAAGGTAGGCCAACCCCATCAGTAACCCCAGACCCAGGCTTTGAGCTGGGCTTTCGCGGCTGACCCAGACCAGGGCCGCCCCACTCAGCAGGGCCGCGTAAATCATCGAGCTATCCGGCACCGCCGACTGGTAAGCCAGTAGCGGGTTCAGGGCGATATATAACCCGGCTATCCCCGCCAGGAAAGTTTGCGGTTTTGCCCCAAGACCTACCCCGCCCAGGAGGCGTCTTCCCAGCCAGAAGGTCAACGCCGCCAGGACCGACCCGGCTATGATGCTGGGTAGTTGGGCGGCCAGGCTCGTATCGCCCAGGATGAAAAAGGAACCCGCTATCAGGAATGAAGCCAGCGGCATCCAGAAGTCGAAACCGGGATGGGTCACGGTTGCCGGGGCCGGGTGGTAGTTCCAGACTATTGAAAGCTCCAGGGGATGGCCGTTAAAAAAGCTCCGGGCTCCCTGGACATAATAGGCCGGGTCATCCAGGGGCGGGAAGGGCAGTTGCAGGGCGTAAACCAGCCGGATTAGCAGGGCCAGGCCGAAAATACCGCCCGGCCAGAGCCAGTTTGGGTTCAATTTAGTTTTTGGTGTACCGGTTTCGAGGGTTTGCGCTTGCATCGGGGTTTTCTTCTTTAAAATAGCGAAAGCCTGTTTCCGGCCAATTATAGTCTGAAAAAAAAGAAACGGCTATAGGAGAATATTGCCCCTATTGCCGTTTCTCTTTTATTTACCTAAGTTGCAATTGCCTTAAACCACGTTCAACGTTATACGTTTTATAAAGATTTAACCGTTGTTGCCAGGGCAATTTCGATACCCTGCCGCATCAATTCCAGGCTCATGCTGGGGGAATGGCGGTTGCGCCGGTCTTCCTTGATTAACTGGGCGGCCAGTTGGGGCGTGCCGGGTAGATGGATGAATCCGGCCACAATCGGTTGGCCTTCTACCGGGGACCAATCGCCGCTGTTGATGGCGTGCAGGGCCGTAAAGAGCATTTCGTTGCAGAGGTGGCCCCCGGCGTGGTCGGAGGGGTAGGCCGGGAGGCCCGCCTCCAGCAAATCAGCCACAATCTGGTTGGCCGGGAAAGTGCTGAAGTAAGCCGCGGGGCCTTCGGGGAGGAGCGGCACACCGGGCCGGGTATGGCCGCCATTATCGGGCGAACTGATTTCCGACCAGTTATGCCCGACCCTTTCGAGGCGCAACCCGGTATCTCCAAAGGCCAGTCCGAGGCCGATTACAACCTGGGGCCGGTGCTGCTCGACCAGGCCATAAAGGACGCCGGGCATTTTGACGCAATCCACCGGCATGACGGCACCCTTTACTACATATCCCTCAACCGAAAATCCGTCCAATGCTTCGGCCAGCACCCCACTCGGATTGTAGGGGAAGCGGTCGAAAGGTTCGTAACCGGTTAGAAGGATTGTTTTTTCATTATTACTCATAGTCTTCCACAAAAATTCTTCTTTTATTCAAGACTCTCGCTTGAAACACTCGTTTGAAGTTACTTTCCAGTAATTTTTCAGGCTCAAAGCGAAAGTCGAATTTCAGGTTTAACTTATATACCCCCATGTTAAAAGCAAAGACTCCCTTTGTAACAGCGAGGGCGCCTTTGCCTTTACCGAAAATCTATAAAGCCGGAGATAGCTTTAATTATGCGGTATCACCTGCGAGGTGTCACCTGCGAGGTTAAGCCTGCGGGGCAGCGACGATTTCGTTTCGCATCACCCCGATACCTTCTACCTCGGTCTCCATTATATCACCCGGTTTTAAGAATTCCGGCGGGTTGGCGAAAGCGCCGACCCCATCAGGGGTGCCGGTAGAAATAATGTCGCCCGGCTCCAGGGTCAGGGCCACTGAAATGTCCGAAATCTGGGTCGCAATATCGAACATCATCTGCCCGGTATTGGCATCCTGTTTGGTGACACCGTTGACCCGTAGCCGCAGCGGAATGTGCAGAGGTGTCGGTAGTTCGTCCGGGGTAACCACCACCGGGCCCATCGGGCAGGAACCATCCAGGCTCTTGCCTTTGTACCATTGCAGGTGTTTGAATTGCAAATCGCGGGCGGAAAGGTCATTGATGACAGTATAGCCGAAGACGTGGTCGAGCGCGGTTTCTTTAGAAATCTTGCGCCCGCCGACCCCGATAATCAGTCCCAATTCCACCTCCCAGTCGAGCTTTTTGGTGACGGTTTCGTCCAGTTCAATCTGGCTGAACGGCCCCGTTACGGAAGTGGTCGCCTTCGTGAAATAGATAGGGGCTTCCGGCGGTTTTTCATCTTCGCCCCTGGCGACCGCTCCTTCGAGGAAGTGTTTGTAATAATTGCGGCCCAGGCAGAGTACATTCTTGAGCGGGCGTGGAATAGGAGCCAGTACTATTTTCTCATCGTAAGGCAGGACCAAGTTAGCTATATTAAGGTCGGAATCCTTTACCTGTGCGAAACGTTCCGCTACAGCTTTCCACCGGTCCGGCCCGGCCTGAATAAGTTCGAGCAGTGATGTGGGGCCATTCCCCATTAGTTGGCCTATGTCAATGATGGAATCTCCGCGTAACGCGCCCAGGCGAGGCCCCTGGCCGACGTCATAAGTTAAGTAGCGCATCTTTCTCCCGTATCTTTTAATTGCTTTTCGGCAAAGCCGGTTGCAAGGCTAGTAAGTAGCAAATTTATACCATTGAGACTGCAAAATTGTTCTGCTAAACTCTCAACGGTAAATGCTTTCAGACTGTAACCATCTGTGAAACATCTTTGTAGCACCAGACTGGCCCCTTCGAAAGGAACCACCGCAGTTTAGAATAATGCTAGTATAATCAATTCTTTACATTAATACCAATCCAGCCTTTTGTCCCGACAAGCAAGGTAAATCCAGCGTGGCGACTTGTGTTTTCAACCCTGCATGTTATATTATTAAACTATAGTGGGTAAGTAAATAATAATAAATCTGTCGCCGTCAGACTGATGAGAAATGATTTGAGACAAAGAGTTAATGACTCAAAGCCAGGCCAGGTAATTTCGATGACAAAGATACTAATTATTGAAGACGATAAGACCGTAATGGCAAGCGCCAGGGATTTGTTAGAGGCGGAAGGTTATGATGTATCCACTGCCGAAAATGGTCGCCGGGGTGTCGAAATGGCTCGCCAGGTCCGGCCCGACCTGATTATCTGCGATGTAATGATGCCGGAGGTGGACGGACACCACGTCCTGATGGCTTTACGCGAATTGTCCGAGACTAACGCTATTCCTTTTATCTTTCTGACCGCGAAGGCTGATAAATCGGATATTCGCCAGGGTATGAAACTGGGCGCGGACGACTACCTGACCAAGCCCTACACCCGCATGGATTTGCTGGACGCGATTAGCAGCCGCCTTGCCAAGCAAAACACCCTTAACCAGCATTTCAACTCCCAACTTCGCCAGGTTGAAGCCCGCCTGCACTATGCTCTCTACTACGATACCCTGACCGGGCTGCCCAACCGGCTGCTTTTCCGCGACCAGTTCCTGAAAGCCCTTCCGGCCCAATCCCCGGCGGATTGGGTGGTGGCGGTGGTCTATCTTTCCCTGGACCGCTATAACCAGATTAGCAATAACCTGGGGCCGGAATACGCTAACCTCCTCTTGAAAGCCGTCGCGGGACGGTTAAAGGAGACCCTGGGTGAGCAGGCCAGTATTTCCCGGTTGCAGACGGACGAATTTGCCCTGGTCCTTTCCGGCAGTTCCGTCACCTTGAACCTGGCCCAGACCTGTCAATCCATCCTGGTAAACCTGGCCCAACCCTATAATTTCGACCAATTGGAAGTCTATACGACAGCCAGCCTTGGTATCGGGTTCTACCCGGATGATGGCTCCGAACTGGAAGGTTTGCTGGACAATGCCCGTGTTTCGATGTTACAGGCTCGCAAACAGGGTGGCAATAAATTTGAATTCTACCAGCCGAGCTACTCTACCCGCTCGATTGACCTGGTAAAACTGGAAACCGGCTTGCGTCACGCCCTCGAACGAAATGAACTTGAGGTCTATTACCAGCCCCAGGTCTCTATTCAGCACGGTAATATCGTCGGCGCGGAAGCCCTGTTGCGCTGGAAACACCCGGAGCGAGGCTACATTTCCCCGGCCATCTTTATTCCCCTGATTGAGGAAACCGCTCTTATTCACGAAATCGGGGATTGGGTCTTGAAAACGGCCTGTTCGAAAGTAAAAAGCTGGCAGGAAGCCGGTCTGCCGCCTATCCACATCGCTGTGAATGTGTCCAGCCACCAGATTTACCACCCTAATTTCCTGAGTAATGTCAGCCGGATTGTCCAGGAAACCGGCCTACCCCTGCAAAATCTCGAACTGGAATTGACCGAAAGCGCCCTCCTTCACGAGGTGGTAACCGCTAACGCTGTCCTGCGCCGGTTGCGGGCGGTCGGAATCCAGATTGCCATTGACGATTTTGGCACCGGCTATTCTTCGCTGAGTTATCTCAAACAGTTCCCGTTCGATACTCTCAAAATCGACCGGCTGTTTATCCAGAATATCGGGCAAGACCCGGAAAGTTCGGCGATTACCCTGGCAACCATCCAGATGGCTCACAGTCTCAACCTGAAAGTTATCGCCGAGGGTGTCGAGACCGAAAGTGAGCTTGATTTTCTGCGCAAGCACGATTGTGACGAAATCCAGGGGTATTACTTCAGCCGCCCGCTGCCGGAAGGTGAATTCGAGAAGTTACTGGCCTCGTCAAAGCGCCTGGATAACGTTGAGGCGACCGTCAACACCTTTGATAACCCTTCCCCTGCCACCGTCTAAAGCTTTTTGCCGATAGACCGATAGCGCCGGGAATAAAAAGCCGGGTCTTCCCACGAAGACCCGGCCAATTTTTTATTTATTTCAGGTTTTCAATCTGGACCGGCTCGATTTGCTCCGCCGGGACAAAATCGAAGACCTTTGAGAAGAAATACAACTGGGCTTCCAGCGACCGTTTGATATTCTCGGAGCGCCGGAACCCGTGCTGCTCACCCTCAAAAGGCAGATAGGCCACCGGCAAGCCTTTCGCTTTGACCGCTTCAAACATCTTTTCGGCCTGGTCGGGCGGTACTACCTTATCCTCCAACCCCTGGAACAGAATCAGGGCGCAATTCAATCCCTCGGTATGATAGATGGGCGACCGTTCGAGGTAAAGGTCGCGTTTTTCGGGGTAAGGGCCAATCATGCTATCTAGATAGCGCGATTCGAATTTGTGGGTATCGAGGGCCAGGGCTTCGGCATCGCTCACTCCGAAGTGGCTCGCGCCTACTTTGAAGACATCTCGGAAGGTAATCGCGCAGAGCGTGGTGTAACCGCCCGCGCTGCCGCCTTCTATCGCCAGGCGGTCCGGGTCGACCAGCCCCTTTTGGACCAGGTATTTGGCCGCGTTCACACAGTCGTCAACGTCAACCACCCCCCACTGACCGTTGAGACGCTGGCGGTAAGCCCGCCCGTAACCGGTGCTGCCGCCATAGTTCACATCCATCACGGCGATACCCCGGCTGGTCCAGAACTGGACTTTCAGGTTGAAATCCTTGGTGCTGAAGCCGGTCGGCCCGCCGTGGCTCTGGACCAAAAGGGGCGGCAACTCTCCGGCAGGGGCGGTGAAATCTTTGTTGGTAGGCGGGTAGAAATAGCCGAAGGCGGTCAGGCCGTTTTCGGTGGGGAACTCTACTTCGACCGGCTGGGAAATATAACCGGGGTCGAATTCAAGCTCGCTGGCCCGCTTTAGGACCTGATACTCGCCCGAATCAAAGCTGTACCGCACAATCGCCCTGGGCTGGTTAAGAAAGGATACCCCCATCACAGCAGAGCTCCCCTTGAGATGGACATCCCCGGTGTTGCTAAAGGTGGTCTTGAACTGGCTCAGTTCCCTGGTTTTCAGGTCAAGACGGCCCAGCCGCCACTCGCCTTTTTCAAAGTAATCGCAAATAAGGCTGTCCGCCGATTCGAAAGTGTAGGTCGCCAGGCCAAAGACCCACTGGGGTACGCCAAACTCGGCCTCTCTGGGCAATAACGCCTCGGCCTGCCCATCCTGCCAGCGATAGAGGTTCCACCACCCGGTCCGGTCCGATACGAAATAGAGGACGTTATCCGGCGACCAGGTGGGTTGGAAGATTGACTCGGTCAGGCCTCCCGCGACCAGTTGGTGCTGGCCCAGGCTGCCGTCCGGTGCGATTGGGCAGGTCCAGGCTTCGGTACCGTCCCAGGGCATGTTCGGGTGGTTCCAGGTGAGCCAGGAGAGCTTTTCACCATCCGGACTGACAGTAGGGTTCGAATAGAAATCGTTCCCGCTCACCAGCACTTGCCCACCGTCATTGTCTTCCAGGCTGACCGCTACGATTGTATTGACCGCTTCCTGGCCGGGCCGGGAATGGTCCTCCCGCACACATATGAGGCGCTGGCGCGGCTTGTCAAAGAACGGGTCGGCGTAGCGGTAACCGCTCTCCTCGGGAGTAATGGGCCGGGGCGCTTCGCCGGGCTTCTGGCGGTACAGGCGCTGGTCGGCATAATTCGCGAAGAAAATTTCGCCCTGGTGAACCAGGTAGGAGCGCCCGCCGTATTCGTGGACCCTGGTTCGGACGTTGAAGGGGGCCGGGGTAACATCGGTCTGCCGACCGTCCGGGGTCAGGCGCACCACCACATAGCGCCCACCTTCGGTGGGCCGCCCTTCCAGCCAGTAAACATCGTTGCCATCCAGTTCAATCTGGCCCAGGTTAATCGAACCCTGGACAATCAGGTCGGCGGTTATCGGGGATTGCCAGGCCCCGAAGCGGGCTGTTTTGCTTTCTGTCATCGTAAGATCGTGACTCCTTTTAATTAATGATCAATTTTGAGTGCTAATCTACTAAAAAAGTTTGCGATGTGTCAATTAAAAGGGACGGAAGAATTGTATAATCAGGGCTTGGAATTCCAACCCTTACTAGAAACTCAGGCGAAATGCAATCAGACTCCAACTTGAAAACTTCTTCCGTCAACGACACCGTTGCAACCCCGGTCAGCGTGGTTGCCCCGGTTTCCATCGCAATACTTGGCGCGGCGGCTTTCGTGGTTACGGCAGATGCGCGGGTTATCAATCCCCTGTTACCGATTATCGCTACCGAATTTAAGACCGATGTGGGCAGCACGGGTATCATCGTGAGCGCTTATGCTATTCCTTACGGTTTATTTCAACTGGTCTACGGACCGTTGGGGGACCGCTTTGGCAAACTGCGGATAATGTCGGTGGCTTTATTTCTTTTTTCGCTCGGTACGGTTGCCTGCACTTTTGCCCCTACGCTCTTTCTGTTGAGCCTGATGCGTTTTCTGACCGGGGTCGTGGCGGCGGCAATAATTCCCATGTCGCTGGCCTATATCGGAGATAGCTTTCCTTATAAAGAACGCCAGGTTGCCATCGGTCAGTTTCTGATGGCGTCGGCGCTGGCCCAGATTCTCAGCACCAGCCTGGGCGGGGTCGTGGGCGACTTTTTGAATTGGCGGCTCCTATTTTTCTTTTACGGGTTGATTTCCCTGGTTATCGGGGTGGTATTCTGGCGGGTCGCGCGCAGGGCGGCTTTGTCCTCCCCGGTCCATCCGGGGCGGAAAATCACTTTCCGGCCTTATTTAGTTTTGCTGGCGAATCCCGCGCCCCGGCTGGTTATTATCGCCGTCTTTATCGAAGGATTCTTTTTCTTCGGGGCATTTTCGTTTTTGGGCGCTTTCCTGCGCGACCAGTATAACTTGCTTTACCTGGCTATCGGGTTCATCCTGAGTATCGTGGGCCTGGGTAACCTGGTGTATAGCCGCTCGGTAAAATGGCTGGTCCGGCGTTTTGGGGAAAACGGTCTGATACTTATCGGCGGCAGCCTGACCCTGGTTTGCTACCTGGTCATCGGGCTGGTCCAGTCCTGGCTACTTCTTATCCCCCTCAATATTTTCCTGGGCCTGGGTTATTCCATGCTCCACAGCACCTTGCAGACAAAAGCGACCGAAATGGCTCCCAATAACCGGGGCACGGCTGTCTCGCTCTTTGCCTTTAGCCTGTTTTTGGGGCAGGGTATCGGCACTGCTGTTCTCGGCGCTGTTATCGATGGGCCCGGTTATGTGCTGGCTTTTGTTATCGCCGGGGTTATGCTGGCGCTATTAAGTATCTGGTTTGTGGCGGCAAGCCAGGCTTATAAGCGTTCGACGCCGTAACCTGTTAATTCTATAATCGAGGCTGGCTCAATTTGACTTCCTCTTTGTTAAACGTCCCGTTTATTTTCTCCATACCCAGGCTTTATTTTTATAACTCCTTTTATTAAGAGTTCTCATTGAGTTTCAAAAATAACAATAATTTAATCAGAAATGAGGGGTTGACCCTATTTCAAAAAAAAGAAAATTAAGTTAAAATTGATTAAACTTTTAAAATTGATGGATTCTATCCTGAATTGAGACTAAATACAAGTAGGCGGGTAAATATATCCAAAAATGAGTTATGTATAGTTAAGATTGGATAGATAAAACCATCAAGAAAAAGATTTGGTGAATTTACAATTTGCACATAAAAAATAAGGGGTTACTTATTGAAATATAAGTCAACTTGTGCTAAATTGTACACACAAAACTAATTAGTTTACTGGGTTTTTGAGATTAATCACCTTTCTATATTTTAAAAAGATATAGATATGCTTGTGATATTGTCACTATTGGGTTAACAACAAAATATTAAATTCGAGGAAAGGAAAATAAGTCACCTGGTTCTTCTGCTTAAACTTGCCCGGTGACTTAGTAAAGCTATGTCTGTTAAACATACTAACCTGGAGGGTTACCAGTCCTCCATCGCCCCAAAAGACACCGTTTCCCGTTACCAACAATTAAAGAGTATCAACCTGGAAGTGCTGGGGGAAAGATTGCGCCGGGCGCGCATCGAAAAGAAAATCTCCCAGCGCGACCTCAGTTCCGGCCTCTTTACCTCGGCTTATTTATCGTCCCTCGAACTTGGCAAGACCCGACCCACCCTCTCCACTCTCGAACAACTGGCTTCTCTCCTCGGCAAATCGCCCGATTACTTCTTGCGGCCTACCTCCGGCCATAACCTCGACGAGACCCTCGACGAAGAACAGTCTCGCGCGCTCGAACTGCGCCAGCGCCTCCTTTCCGCCCAGGTCTATCTCGAACATTCCGCCAGCGACCAACTGGCCCAGATCCTTCAACAGGTCGGCCCGGCCCTTGCAAGGCTCTCCGCCACCGACCGGGCGCGCTACCATTATTTAAATGGGCGGTATCACTACCGGTCAGGCCATTACCAGGAAGCGCTAAGCTCATTGCAACAGGCCCAGCAGTTAGCCGGACAGGGCCAGAACGACCCCTCCTTTAACTACGCCAACGCCGAACCGGAATTGGAAGCCCAAATCGAATACGCGCTGGGAGAAGCTAACCTGGCAACCCGGCAGAATATGGCGGCGCTCAATCACTTCACGGCAGGGTTGGAAGCCTTGACCCCGCACAGCGACCCGGCATTGCGCTGGAAGTTGCTAGCGGGAGCAGCAGGGTGCTACCGGTTGCTCAACGACCCGGAGCAGGCCCAGGCCTACTACCAGAAGGCGTTGGAGCAAGCATCGAGCAACACCTCGGCGCAGCAGGCGGACTACTACTACAAGCGAGCGGGGCAGTTGAGCGAGCAAGGGGATTTCCAGCGGGCAGCGTTGTTCTACGGGCGAAGCATCCAGCTATACGAGATGGGGAGCGAGCAGGAGATACTGGAGCGGACGTGTCTGAACCTGGCGCAGTTGCAGGTGCAGGCCAAGGAGTACGGGGCAGCGCGGGAAGTAGCCGAACTGGCCCTCAAGCTGAGCCAGGATAAGGAAAGCGACAATACCGCCAGTGGCGATGAATTGAGCGCGCTGGTATTGTTAGCGACCATCTATCACCGGCAGGGGGACCTGGCGGGGGCGTCGAATTACCTCGAACAGGCTACCCGGTTACAGGAAGCCGGGGGCGCGACCACTAACCCGGCAGGAAGCGACACCGGCGAACAGTCCCTGTTGGGGCAGTATTACCAGGTGGCGGCAGAGTTGAAGGCGGACCAGGGAGAGCGGGAAGCGGCGGAAGGCTTTTACCAGAAGGCGTTAGAAACCCTCGAAGCGCAGCAAAGCCAGGGCCAGGGAGCCGGGGCAGACGAAGCGTTAGGGGCGCGGTTGCTGGCCGAGGTCTACTACAGCTACGGCAGGCGGCTAAAGGATTGGAACGACACCCAGAAGTCTTTAGAACTGATGGAGCGGGCTTACCGTCTCTCTACCGGCAAAGGTCGCGGGTGATTCCTGGAAATTAGCTTGTAAGAATTTGAGTGTTAAAGGGCGGTCCATGGGATGGGCCGCCTTTTAGTTTGAAGTCTACTTCTCCACCACAATTGACAAGCCGGACCCGAAGAAACATAATTTCAGCCAGTAACAATACAAAGGGAGTAGCAATGGCGCAAGTTACCGGCCTGAATTCAAAGTCAGAACCCAATCACAACAATAATAACCACGAGACCGAACCGGGTAAGTTCAGCCTGTTAAGACCGTCCGGGCTGGGGCAAAACGAAGGTAATACCCAGGTCGTGCCGGATGAAGCCGACCTGGGGCTGGTTTCGATTATCCGCGCCCTCGACGTGGACGGGCGGCACTACCAGACGGTCAGCAATATCCTGGGCGAACTCAACTCGAACCCGGCCATTATTTCCTATCGCCAGGATACTCTCTACGAACTGTTGCGCCTGCCCGACCTGGTTGAACAGTTCAGCGAGGTGTTGCCCCAGTTAATCGAGCTTGCCAGCACCGGGCGTTCCAAAGGTTGGGGCGATAGTTTGCCACTGCCGCAGATTGCGGCCCGCCTGGCCGAACTGGAAATCTATTTAAATTGTGTCGAGATGCTCTGGGCCGCCCTTAAAAATTATGACGAGGGTAGGGGGGCGCAATCTGCGGCGCTGGCCGGTCTACGGGCGCGGTTGGTACAGGCACGGGAAGACCCCATTTTCCAAAACCTTATCGTCGAGTTGCCGGGTTTGCGCTCCCGGCTCAGCCAGGCCAGCAGTGTTACCCTCGGTATCAACCTCGATGCCCAGCTCCGGCCCGAATCGGCCACTCTGCTTTCGGTCAACCAGGACCGGTTTAGCGGCAAGGGTGGGCTGATGCAAAGGTTGTTGGGGGAGAGGGCCGCCAGTGAAGCCCTGCGCGGCAGCACCAGCCTTTACCCGGCCAACGAAAATCGTCCGCGCACGCCCGAACACGAGCTTTTCCGCGAACTCGAACGCATTCTGGAAAAAGTGGCCTCACCGGTAGCCGCCGCCCTGTCCCGCTATACCAGGGTGAGCAGCGCCTGGCTGGCCGCACTCGAACCGGAAGTAGCCTTTTACCTGGGGGCGGTCCGGCTGGTCCACGAAATGCGCCAGGCCGGGTTAGCTTTTTCACGACCGGAAATAGCCCCGATGGCTGAAAATACCGGGCAACTCCACAATTGCTACAGCCTCGACCTGGCTTTACGCCTCAAGCCGGGTAACCGCCAGCACGAGGTGGTCGCCAACGAAGTTAATTTTTCTTCGACCGGCCACATTTTTATTATTACAGGGCCGAATAGCGGCGGCAAAACCACCTATACCAGGGCCATCGGCCAGGCGCAACTTCTTTTTCAGGCCGGGCTGCCGGTCCCGGCAACCACGGCCCGGCTCAGCCCGGTGGACGCCATTTATACCCATTTCGCCAGGGAAGAACGCGCCGACGCCAGCGGGGGCCGCCTGGCCCAGGAGTTGACCAGCCTCGGCCAGATTTTCCGCAAGGCCAGCCGCCACAGCCTGGTGTTGCTCAACGAGCCGTTGACCGGGACCGACCACGTTTCGGCGGGTTCACTTGGCAAAGATTTACTGGCGGGGCTCAAACTCCTGGGAGCCAGGGCCATTTTTGTAACCCACCTTCACGAACTGCTTGACGATCCCTCTTTAAGCCCCGACCACGGCATCGTCAGCCTGGTCGCGGTCGCCACCATGCAAAATACCGGTGGCCCGGCCTTCCAGCCAAGCTACAAGATTATTCCCGGTCTGCCACGCGCCCTCGCCAACGCCGCCGAACTGGCCCGCCAGCACGGTTTGAGCCTTAACCAGATTACCCAGACCCTGCGCGAACGGGGTATGTTAGTCGATTAACCGGCCTGCTAAAGATATTCTTTACGCAACCTTTTGTTAAATTCTGTCTTTTTGAGGCTACCAAAAAATCGGCCTTTTTGATACACTGTTAGCGGCGTTGCAGAGAGTAGCATATAAATGAACAAAACTGGGTTTCGTTGGTTTAGCAGGCATCCGGGAGAATTCTAATCCGGCCCAAATAAGATTTTTATCATCACTACAAACTCAAACCACATTGATGGTATTCGCAATAAAAGTACGTTTGCCCGTTATGTACTGTCCAAGTAAGAATTCAAACAAGGAGGTTTGTGCATGAGCAGGCCAAACAGCAGCACACTTACCATAATCCTGGCTGGCGGTCAGGGTGAACGCTTGAGCATTTTTTCGGAAAAACGGGCTAAACCGGCGGTGCCATTTGCCGGAAAGTACCGCATTATTGACTTTGCCCTCAGTAACTGTGTCAACTCCGGTCTGACCGATATCCTGGTCCTGACCCAATACCGTCCCAGTTCCTTGCACGACCATATTGGAATTGGCCGCCCCTGGGATTTGGACCGCCTGCATGGGGGCGTGCGTATGGTGTCGCCTTACCTGGGGCGCAAAGATGCCGACTGGTACCGGGGTACCTCCGACGCGGTCTATCAGAACCTGAGCGAACTGGCTAACTGGAAAGGCGATACCGTCCTTATCCTGGGTGGCGACCACATCTACAAGATGGACTACCGCCCCATGATAAACATGCATCTCGAAAAGGACGCCGATGTTACAGTCGGGGTGATGCATATCCCGATTGAAGAAGCCCACCGGTTCGGCATCGTAACCTCCAACGAGGAAGGCCGGATTGTCGATTTCCAGGAGAAACCCAAACAGCCCAAGAGTAACCAGGTCTCGATGGGTATCTATGTCTTCAAAAAAGATGCGCTGGTGGACCGGTTGTTGGAGGACGCCAGGGATCCCCACAGCCAGCACGACTTCGGTCACAATATCATTCCTAAAATGCTCGATGATGGCGACCGTGCCTTTGCCTATCCTTTCCTCGATTACTGGCGCGATGTCGGGACGGTCCAGTCCTACTGGGAAGCCAACATGGAACTTTTGACCGACCCTCCGGCGGTAGACCTTTACGAGCGCAAATGGATTATTTATACCAAGAGCGAGGAGCGCCCTTCCGCCATTATCGGTTCCGAGGCTAAGGTTGAGCGGAGCATGGTTTCGCACGGCTGCCAGATTTACGGCCAGGTTATCCATAGCGTCCTTTCACCGGGCGTGATTGTCGAGGAAGGCGCGGTCGTCAAGGATTCGATTATCATGTTCGATACTGTGGTCGGCAAGAATAGCGTGATTGACCACATGGTTATTGATAAGGAAGTGATAATCGGCCCGGATAGCCAGCTTGGGGTTGGAGATGATTTTGATACACCCAACAAACTCGAACCGGGTCGCCTCAATACTGGGTTGAGCATCATCGGAAAACGGGCGCACTTACCGGCGGGCCTCAAGGTAGGGCGTAACGTGAAAATCGGGACCGACCTGCGTCCCACCGATTTCCCCGGTCTTGAGATAGCGACCGGCGAGACGGTCCAGGTCACTCAGCCCGACCTGCGCGAACTGGTCCATCGCCTCGAACACGCCAGCGAATAATTCCGGCTGTTAGCAATCACCCCAATGTCGAAATGAAAGGTGGTAACGAAAGGAATTTTATGGCTAAGTTGAACAAAGTTGGAATTATCTCCAAAGAGTATCCACCGAACGTGTATGGCGGGGCAGGTGTCCACGTCGAGTACCTAACCCGCGAGCTTGCCAAACTGGTGCCGGTGGAGGTGCGCTGTTTTGGCAACCAGGATGTTCACGAAGGGAACCTGACCGTTAAAGGCTACGAGATGTGGGACGAGGTCAAGAAAAACACTGACCCCCGTTTTGTCGGCGCGGTGGATGCTTTCGTGCGGAACCTGGCAATGGCAAAAGATAATTTCGATGCCGATGTGGTCCACTGTCACACCTGGTACGCCGATATGGCCGGTATCCTCATGTCCAAACTGTGGGGCGTGCCCTCGGTTATGACCATCCATTCGCTCGAACCACTCCGCCCCTGGAAGGTCGAGCAACTCGGCAACGCCTATCACCTGAGCGCCTGGATGGAGCGGACTGCTATCGAGCAGGCCGACGCTATCATTGCGGTTTCGAAGGAGACTAAAGAGGACGTGCTGCGTTTCTTTGACATTCCGCCCGCGAAAATCCACGTCATTTACAACGGTATCGACCTTGACCAGTACCGCAAGGCCGCCGCAACCGACGCTTTGCGCAAGTACGGGGTTGACCCTGACCGGCCCTATGTGCTTTTCGTGGGCCGCATCACCCGCCAGAAAGGTATCATCCACCTCGTCAACGCCATCCCGGAGATTGACCCGTCATTGCAGGTGGTCCTGTGCGCGGGCGCGCCCGACACGCCCGAAATCGGCCAGGAAATGACCCAGCGTATCAAGGAAGTCAGCGCCGACCGCAAAGATGTCATCTGGATCCAGGAGATGCTCTCCCGGTCCGATGTCATCCAGTTTTATTCGCACGCGGCGGTCTTCTGCTGCCCCTCGGTCTACGAGCCGTTTGGTATCATCAACCTCGAAGCGATGGCCTGCGAGACAGCGGTCGTGGCCTCGGCAGTGGGTGGTATCAAAGAGGTGGTTGTACCGGGTGAAACCGGGCTACTGGTAGATCTCAAGCTAAAGCCGGGTACTTTCGACCCCGAAGAACCTCAGAAGTTCGCCCACGAACTGGCCGAGAGTATCAACAAGGTCGCGCTCGACCCGGAATTGCAGGCGAAGTTTGGCAAGAACGGGCGGCGGCGGGTGGAGGAAACCTTTAGCTGGGCCGCGATTGCTCAGCAGACCCTCGACCTCTACAAATCGCTGGTCGAAGGGGAAGGTTAGTTTTTCCAGGATAACAAAAATCCAGCCGCCCGGCTGGATTTTTGTTTCCCATTTGCTGGTTATAGGTATCTCAAAACCCATGACGTGAACAGTAAATTACAAGTCTTTAACAGGCCTAATTTTAAGGATTCTTATTCGATTCGTACTGAATCAGGGCCGAAGCGATGGTCGCTTTGCTAAGTTGGTTCAGGTATTGCACCTTTTTAAGTAAAGCCTCCGCGACCTGGGGTTGCCCGGTGAGTTGCTTATTGACCTCAACGGTAATAATTTCTTCCAGTTTGTCCACGGCATCGAGCATCGGTTGCAGACCCGGATTTAATTCAAGTACGACCGACAGCGAGTCTTTGAGGTTGGTCGTGTTAAAGCCGGTCCCTTCGAGCCGTTTGATAATCCGGTCGATGCTGCCGACGGTAAACCCATTCCGTACCCGGACTTCGACTTGCCGGTAAAATGGTATGGACGACAAAGCGTCCTGGTAAAGTTCAATTAAATGCTGGCGCTGCGATTTCAGCCAGGCCAGCCCCTGCTGATTTAGTTCGTAAGGACCCAATTTACCACTCATCCCGAAAAATTCTCCTCGGCATCAAATATATTTTACGCCTGGTTTAAGCATAATCTGAAATGATGGCAATTCTGTGAAGCAGTTGTTACAGTAACTTTTCTAGAATTAAAAAAAAATATTAACTATGTTAAACAAATACGAATTAAAATAAGGCGGACCTTTGCCAGGAGTTTATAATATAAAATAAACTTTTCGTGATTACAAGTGGAAAACTTTTTAACCAAAAAGAAACGGCCCCGATTCCGCAGGGGCCGTTTCTCCAGAACTTTCAGGTGAAAAGACTATTTGCCGTTTTTGCGGACCAGGCGATAGCCCGCGCCTGTAACAACCATCAGTCCCAGCAACCCGGCCAGTAAAGCCACCGGGAAACCGCTCTCCTGGCTCACGCCGCCGAGACCAGCCGCCGGAGCGCCAGGCGCACCGCCCTGGGCCGGTACAGCCGCCGGAATATCGGCGCAGCTAACCGGATTGCCCGGCGGGTTCGAGGAAGTATGGTACTGCACGTAGTGTTTGCCATCGGTCACCTGGGCGTAAGTCAGGGTATTTTCGGTGGTGTCTGCGCTGCCGGCACCGCTGGCATCCGCCGTAATCGAGTTCAACGGAACTACTACACCCCCCTGCGCCGCGCAGGAACCTACGTGGATATGGCCGTCGTGCTTGGTACTGGGGTCAAAACCGCTCAGCTTCACGCTGACCATAACGCCATTACCGGCCTGGGTCAGAGTTGCCGTACCGGTGACTTTGGAGCCTCCTGTCGCCTGCATCTGTATGGTGACGGATGGGGCGGACTGGGCCGACGCTACACCGATGGTCGCCAGTACCAATAAAAGCACTCCGAAAACACTTAATTTTCTCATGAGAAAATATCCTCGTTTCGTGTCTACAATGTTTCCTTAAAAATTAGACGCTGGTTAGTTTGATCGTTCGGTAGAAATACCGTGCGAACTCAATGTTGTTCCTACTCAACGGGGCTTGTGCCTGTTGCGTTACCAAAACCGTTAAAAGCTGTAATGCAAGTTTAGCTCTGGAACCGTTTTGGATAGCCACTATTTAATACGGTGGATTCGACAGTTTGGAACATCTCTCGCCGTCTGAATCATTATAATCCCCTAAATCAATTTAGGAAATAGCCTAATCGAATTTCTACAATCAGATTTAACCAAATCTTCCCTGTTTGTTTCCTATAAAATGGCTTAAAAATCGCCTTAACAGGTTGTTTTAAACACCTTGTTTTTATATCATTCATAACAGGCACATTACCGCCGTTGAAAACTGTCGCGGCAGCAAAGGTTTGAGTTAGCAATCTCCTAAAGAAAGACCTTATTTATGGCTATTTCTCGGAAACCCCAGGATTTAATTGAAATACCGTCCGGCGCATTGGCATCTGAATTTAGCCGGCTGGAGGATTTGGAACCTGACCACATCGCCCAGGCTTACGAGCATTGTCGTCTGGTGACGCGCCAGGGCTCCAAGACCTTCTATTTCGGGGCCCGGTTTCTTCCCCTCGAAAAGCGCCGGGCGATGTGGGCGGTCTATAACTTCTGCCGCCTGACCGATGACCTGGTGGATAAAGCTGGGGACCTGGCCCTGCCCCAAATTCAAGCGCGCCTGTCAGAGTGGGAAGCCGAACTGCTGGAGTCTTTCGAGGGCCGGGTTCGCGCCTCTCGCCCTTCGATGGTCGCCTGGCTAGACACCGTCCGGGCCTATAACCTGGACGCCCAGGCCCCGCTTGACCTGATTAAAGGGGTCAGGATGGACCTGGAAAAGAGCCGTTACGCCAATTTCGAGGAATTACATCTTTATTGCTACCGGGTTGCCAGTACGGTCGGCCTGATGGCCTCGCAGGTGATGGGTTATAGCGACCCTCGCGCCCTGGAATATGCCGTGAACCTGGGAGTCGCCATGCAACTGACCAATATTCTGCGCGATGTGGGTGAAGATGCCCAGGCCGGGCGCATCTATCTCCCACAGGATGAGATGGCCCGCTTTGGCTATACCGAGGACGCTTTGTTGCGGGGCGAGGTCAGCCCGCAGTTTGTCCGCCTGATGCGCTTCCAGATAAACCGGGCCCGCCGCTACTATAACCAGGCTTTACCCGGTATCGAATATCTCCCGGAAGACTGCCGGCTTTCTATCAGCGTGGCGGCCCGGTTATACAGCCGGATTCTCACAAAAATTGAGCGCAACAACTACGATGTCTTTACGCGCCGGGCTTTTGTCCCTAAATCGGAAAAGTTGCTGGGGCTGACCAGGGCCTGGCTTGGCCGGAAACTGGGCTGGCACGAACTTCCCTCCGGCCCGCTTGGCAGCTACGAGGAAGCCGACGCCTGAGTATTTGCCCTTATCGGATTGGTCGTTCACCTCTTTCCCAAAAAGTATTGAATAAGCCTGTCAGCTAATCAAGGCTTAATAAACCTTGCCCGCTCCTTTAACGTATAAGTAAGTAGGGTTGGGCTTTTTAGCTAAATGGTTTAATGGAAAGAAGAACGACAATGCTGGGGATTTTACGGGTGCGCTGGCTGATAACTTTATTGCCGCGCACAATTAAATATTTTATTAGCGAGAAAGTGCCTTTTTATTACAAACTTATTCTATTAATACCCATCTTCTGGGCTCTTACCCCGGTTGCCCGTATCACTAATATCTGGCCCATCCTGGGTTTGCTGGATGAATTCACCATTATCCTGCTGACGATGGCGCTTTTTACCTGGCTGGTCGGGCGTCACCAGTTGAGTAAGGCTCCGCCCGTTACCGCCAAAGTCGAAATTATCGAAGGGGAATATTACATCAAAGATAAAACTTCCCGCTGACCCTGGTTTCTAAAAAGAATAAAAGCCGCCCCGGTCAGGAACGTCTTAGAAAATCTAAAGTTCGTTCCCAGGCCAACTCGGCGGCTTCTTTGTTGTAAGCCTGGGGGCGGTCCGGTTCGGCGAACCAGTGACCGGTGCCGGGATAGCGGTAAAAAGTAGCGGGGCGTCCGGCTTCGCTGAGGGTTGTTTCCAGTGCCCGGACATTTTCCTCCGGTTCCTCGTGGTCTTTTTCGGCGAAGTGGCCCAGGTAGTCTGCTTGCGAGGCGGTGAAATCGTCCGGGCCGGTGGCATAATAGATAACGACCGCGCGGATTTTAGCGGGAATCCGGTTCGACACATCTAGCGCGAAAAACCCACCGAGCGAGAAACCAATCACCGCCAGCCCTTTTGCGTCAGGGTCGGCCAGTTCGCTTAAATAGGCGGTGGCGATGTCTACCTCAGACCGGGATTTTTCGAGGTTATCAAACAAAGCGCTGCTTAGTTCGGTGGCTTCGGGGATAGTGTCCACGACCTTGCCGTGATAGAGGTCCGGGGCAAAGACGGTGAACCCGGCCTCGGCCAGGCGGTTGCAATAGTCTTTGATGGTGTCGTTCAGGCCCCACCAGGGATGAAGGACCAGCACAGGCCGTCCTTGTCCTGAAGCTGATTGAACCAGGTAACCGTCGGGTTGGGTAATTGGCATTGGCCTCTCCTTTGTTAAATTAACATTCCTGTCGTTAAATATAGGAATAAATCAGAATAGGTGCCAGGCTTGAGGAGAAACACTTTCGCTTTTAAGACATTGCGCTGAATTTTGTCCGGGGAAGTATGGGTGGAATCAAAAGGAGGGTAGCTGCAGGGGCCACCCTCCTTTTGACGTTATCTAAATGTTACTGGTTGTTGGTTTGGCCTACCGGTCAGGCAGCCATTGACAACTCCGCCGCCCGCACCGGGGCGCTCTCGATTTCAGCCACCAGGTTTAACCGGCGGTAGTATTCGATAGTCGCGGCCCTGCTGCCAACGTTGTGACCGACCTGACGGCTCAACAACCGGGCAAGCTGCTTGATTTCCCGGATACGCTTCTGCATATCCTCCTGGCCGTGAATCTGGTGCCCGCTCAACCGCGCCACCAGCCGGGTGTAGCGTTCGCGTTTGCTTCCCTGGTTTTTCTTCGGGAGTTCGAGCGCCATCGCAAAAAGGATGTTTGGCAGGTTGAAACCGGCTTCCAGGAGCTCGCGCCACATAGGGGCCAACCGCAAGGCCACCAGGTCAATAAAGCCTAAATACGGCTCGGCCTGGTTACGCATGCGGAACGGCACCTCCGTCACCCGCAAAGCCCAGCTTTTAAAGAATTCGTGCCCGTGGTCCTGCAACCAGCGCTGGGCCGCTTCTTTCAAACTTATTTCGCAACCTTCCATTTCGGAAAGGAGCGCCTGGGATTCGTGGAACCGGGCCCACAGGATGCGGGCCAGTTCGTTCGTGTAGTATTTGCCGGTAAGATTATAGACTTTCCGGCGGTACAGCTTGGGGTCTTCTTCTTCGTTCTCCACGAAAGAGAACTTAAAAACATCTTCAAAGCCAACGTTCCCGTTCGACCCAAATTCGACGTCGTAGATACCCAATCCGATTCTGGTCAGGAATTCCTGATCCTGGTAAAGTTCTGATGCGGTAATATCGCCACGCATTTTATATTCCTTACTTCCTGGTTCTAAACCTGCGCCTGGGTTTGAGGGATTTTCTATATTAACCCTAGTTCCCCTGACCGCATCCTTGTCGGTCCTACCCCTGTCCCGGCCTCGCTCTGGGTCCGGTGGCTTACAGGCTCCTATACCTCAAATATACTCTAATCGTTGTTCGTTACGGCGGCTCTTTTCCGCTTGAGCCGCATACCCCCGATGGTTTACACAATCATTCTACTATAATTTTGTTAAGAACTTGTGTCTTTTATCACAATTTATATAGGTCTTTAGACCAATATTTTAACCTTTAAAAATAGCTATTTTGCCTAAGAATCAGCCAGTTGTTAATAAGTTGTTAAAGGGCAAGCTCAAAAATACAAAAAAAGAAGCCTTACCCCCTGGTAAGAGAGGGTAAAGCTTCTTCGCTCTAAGGGCGACTAATCGGGTTTGATTAGTAGTCCATGCCGCCGCCCGGCATCGCGGGAGCAGCGGGCTTGTCTTCCGGCAGGTCGGTGATGAGGGCCTCGGTGGTGAGGATCATACCGGCAATCGAAGCGGCGTTTTCAAGGGCGCTGCGAGTTACCTTGACCGGGTCAATGATGCCCGACTCGATGGTATCGACGTACTTGCCGCCCAACACATCGTAGCCGTAGTTCTGCTTGCCTTCCTTCTGGAAGCTCAGCACCTGCTGGATGATGACGCTGCCATCCTGGCCGGCGTTGACCGCAATCTGGCGGATCGGCTCGGTCAGAGCGCGGCGCAGAATTGCGACACCGGTCGCGATGTCGCCTTCGGCCTTGACATCTTCGAGGGCGGACAGGGCCAGCAGCAGGGAAACCCCACCACCAGGCACGATGCCTTCTTCGACGGCGGCGCGGGTGGCGCTCAGGGCGTCCTCAACGCGGTGCTTCTTTTCCTTCAGTTCGGTTTCGGTGCTGGCACCGACGCGGATAACCGCCACGCCACCGGCCAGTTTCGCCAGGCGTTCCTGGAGTTTCTCGCGGTCGAAGTCGCTGGTGGTCTGGTCGATCTGCGCTTTAATCTGGTCCACGCGGGCTTTGATGTCACCTTCGTTGCCTTCACCGGCAATAATGGTGGTGTCGTCCTTGGTAGAGATGACGCGCTTGGCCCGGCCCAGGTCCTGCAAGGTCGCGGTTTCGAGCTTGCGGCCCAGTTCGTCGCTGATAACCTGGCCGCCGGTCAGGATAGCGATGTCCCGCAGCATATCTTTGCGGCGGTCGCCGAAACCGGGGGCTTTAACGGCCAGCAGGTTGAAGGTGCCACGCATTTTGTTGAGGACCAGGGTCGCCAGGGCTTCGCCGTCGACGTCTTCCGAAATGATGACGAAGTTGCGGTTGCCAGCGCTCAGGGCCTTTTCCAGGACCGGCAGGATATCGGCGATGGCCGAAATCTTCTTGTCGGTGATGAGCAACAGCGGTTCGTCCAGGACGGCTTCCATGCGCTCGGTGTTGGTTACGAAGTAGGCGCTGATGTAACCGCGGTCAATCTGCATACCTTCGGTGTACTCGGTCTCGTACTCACGGCCGCGGCTTTCTTCGACGGTGATAACGCCGTCTTTGCCGACCTTTTCCATAACTTCAGCGATTAATTCGCCGATTTCCGGGTCAGCGGCGGAGATGGTCGCCACCTGGGCAACCTGGGCGCGATCGGCCACGGGGGTCGCCAGGCTCTTCAGTTTCTCGACCAGGGCACTAACGGCCAGGTCAATACCGCGCTTTAACAGCATCGGGTTGGCCCCGGCGGCTACGTTGCGCAGACCTTCGTGCACGATGGCCTGGGCCAGCACGGTCGCGGTGGTGGTGCCGTCACCGGCAACATCGTTGGTCTTGGTCGCGGCTTCCTTCAGAAGCTGAGCGCCCATGTTTTCAAAGGGGTCTTTGAGTTCGATTTCTTTGGCAACGGTTACACCGTCGTGGGTAACGGTCGGCGCGCCGAACTTCTTGTCCAGGGCGACATTGCGGCCTTTGGGGCCAAGAGTAGTTTTAACGGCATTAGCCAGAATATCCACGCCGCGCTTGAGCGACTGGCGGGCCTCATCGGCGTTTTGCAACTGTTTAGGCATTGTCCTATATCTCCTCTATAATCCTGTACTTCTATAAAGAATTTCGAGAGGGTGGAAAGCGGTGGGGAGACCCTCGCTCCCGGCAAGTTTCTCAACCTTGCCTGTGACAGAATCTTGGGAAATTAGCCCTCGATAACCGCCAGGATGTCTTTCTCGCTGAGGATTAAGTATTCTTCCCCATCAATCTTAAATTCCGTGCCCGCGTACTTGGCGTAAAGAACTTTCTGGCCTTCTTTGACTTCCAGCGGCTGCCGCACGCCTTTGTCATCTAATTTGCCGCCGCCAACCGCTGTAATGGTGCCTTCCTGGGGCTTTTCTTTAGCGGTGTCGGGAAGAAAAATACCGGTTTTGGTTACTTCTTCCTTCGGGGTCGGCTTAATCACAACGCGGTCGCCCAACGGTTTAAGACTCGCCATTTTGCCTTAACCTCCTTAGATACTTGTCTTTGTATAATCAACCCGGTGTGGTATAATTACCGGGCTTGAGCTTACGTGAAAAATTTATTGCTGGTTTTCGCATATTTTTAGCACTCATAACCTCCGAGTGCTAACAAATGTATGTTACTCCAACCCTCTGCCCCTGTCAAGTCTCTTTAAGGCTGCAAACGAAATTCTAACAAACTTCTAGTGAGAAGCTGTGCGCCTGCTGGCCTGAGTTTTGCAATAAATTCATTATTTACATTTAAGCGTTCGTTTTAGCGTTTTAGCTTTTAATAAAACGAAACGCCGGGGTCGTTTCTTCCGTAAGGATAAAACCGGAATGTACGAACTCGAAAAGTATGAGCCAGAATTGAAAGATAGCCAGTTAAGGAGATAAAATGAGCCAGCAAAATTCAGGCCAACCGGCCTCCACTCAGATTATGGTCGGCGCGGTCGTTGAGGCGACCGATGGTTTCATTGGTACGGTCGAGGCGGTTGTGAGTGACCCGGCAACGGGCCAGATTTCGCAACTGGTCATTCAAAATGAGTCCGAATCCAAGCAATTCACAATCTCGGCGGACCTTATCGCCCGGCAAATCGGCAGCCGGATTATTCACCTGAGTATTCCCCGCGACCAGTTGGTAGACCGGGCCGAGGATACCGAGTTCGACTCGAATACCGGCAACTTTGGCACACCGATGCAGAATTCGTCCGAAAAATAAGACTAAATTAGGCCAGGAGATTCTAACCGATGCCTGAAAGCTCTCTCGTAAAAAAGCTGGTATTAAAGCCTGGCTACCGGGTCTTGCTGCTGAATGCCCCGGCGGGCTACCAGGCTTTACTTGGTGAGCTACCACCGGGAGTCATCCTCGAAGAAACCCCTTTCGGGCATTACGACCTGGTCCAGGGTTTTGTCAAAAGCAAAGCCGAGGCCGAAACGCTCTGGCCGGGCGCTGTCGAGGCGGTCAGGCCGGGTGGGGTCTTGTGGATGAGCTATCCCAAGAAGACTTCTTCCATCAAGACCGATATAAACCGCGACTCCGGTTGGGAGAGCTTGAAGGCGGCGGGGTGGGATACCGTCGCGGCGGTCGCCCTTGACGACACCTGGTCGGCGTTGCGGTTCAGGCCCAAAGACCAGATTGGGAAATAAGGGTTTATAAATAAAACCCTGGCGGCTGTTCTACAGCCGCTTTTTTTATTTCTCTTTTACTCCATAGCCAGATTTTCATTTTACATTTTCAGGACTTTAGCTTTAAGCCAGGAGTTTCAAGTTTACGAGATTCCTCGACTACGCGCCGTGCGACGCGCGCCCAAAGGGTGTGACAAAACACAAGCGAAAGTTTTATTTTGGTCCTGTTATTTCGCGATTAGTTATAAACTCTTGAAATTGAGTGAAACATCTTGAAACCGGGCTGTGTCAAAGCAAGTGTAAAGCAAAAAGAGCTTTTAACAGAGAAATTAAAAAGAAAGAAAGAGAAATAAAATGTACGATAATAATGATTATTCTAACGAAACTTCCCAGGGCCAAAATTCTTACGATTACGCCCGTTACCAGGCCCCCCGGCAGTCTTACTACCAGCCGCAGTATAACCCCGGTAGGGGCAATTACAGCGATTATGGTTTGCTAAAACTGATTGCCCTTGTGATCCTGGGCGTGATTGTTGCCAGCATCCTGCTGCACTCCTGGGTGTTCTGGGTGTTGGTTATCCTTGGTATTGTTCTTTACAGCCATCACCGCCGCGAGCGCTTCAACAACCGCTACTAATTCCGGGTGTAACTATCGAGACTTCAAGAAAAAAGCCAACTTGTCCCAAAAGGCAGGTTGGCTTTTTGATTCAGGTCGATTTCCGTTTCACAAAAATCTAGCGGCGGCTGCCTTCGTCGGGCCGTGAGCCGCCTGCCCCGGCGATAATCTCGGCCTGGAAAATTAACTTTTTTTGTTCATCAATCAGTTCGTACGGAATTTCCACCCCCAGCTCGTTTAAAGCCGGGTTGAGTTTTTCCGCTTCCCGGCAGAACTGCCCAATTACCGCCAGGACGCTGGCCGGGGTAATAACCGCGCCTAACCTGGGCAAAACGGCATCGAGTTCGGGTTCGAGTTTGCGGTTCTGGTGATATTTTTCAGCTTTAAGATATTCGGGACGGTTGAGGGCGTACCAGAACCTTGTAAAGGCGTCTTCCAGGAGACCCATTTGCAGGACTGCCAGGCGGGTATGCCCGCGCCCGGCATACTTCACGGCAATCGGGGCCATCGCCCAGAAAAATTTTGTTGAATGGTTCGCCGCATTCTGGCGTTCTTCTAAAGAAGCGGGGGCGGGTTCCGGCGCGACCCGCAGTCCCACCCGGTCGAAAAGCATTTGGGAAGCCGCCGGGTAAACTGCCTGCGAAACCGGGCCGATATTCCAATCTACCTCGACGGTATTCGGGTACATCACCAACCAAAAGCGACCACCCGGCATGCTGTAAGACTCTCCATCCACCCACTGCACCAGCAGCGGTTTCCCGGCGTACTCGAAAAACTCATTTGGGTTTTCGATTATTCCCCGGAAGCTTTCATCTTTAACCGCCACGTGCAAATCCAGGTCACTCCACTCGTCATTTTCGCCACGCCCGAAAGAGCCGGAAAGCCAGACCGCCTCGACCCGGCTATCCGCTCGTAATAATTCGGTTAGTCTTTTCAAAAGAGCGTCCCGGTTCTGCCCCAGGGTTTCGAGGGTTCGGGTTGGTGCACTCCCGGCAGGATTTTTCATCAGACCTCTCCCATTTCTATTCTACAAGATTAATTAGCTGGTTATATTATATATTGAGAGAAAAGGGTTGTAAAGAAAACTACATAAATCCTTTACAATTCCGCAAACACCTTTTTATAAAATTGTAGATAGTAAATCAGGTAGAAAACACAGAAAAGTGAGGCAAATCACACAAAATATATAAATTACTTCATTCTGCAAAAGGACTTTTGGCACCATAATTGCATAGTAAAAAGGTGTAGTAAAAAGCCCGCCTGGCGGGGTGAGTTAGTAAAGAAAGTCGTAGCGTTGTTAAGATGGAAGTTTTAATTGGTTTGATGTTGTTACTGGCGTTTCTGGGCACCTTTGACTTTAGCGCTATGTTCGGCCACAAAGAACCCGCTACACCTGTTGCAAAGATGGAGTCTGAACGAGAGACAGTCGGAATCTTTCGCTAAATCATTTATCTATACAAACGTAGTTTTATCATAGAATATTTATCGCTGGCCCTGGTGCAAACCGGGGCTATTTTCTTTTATACCGGAAAATAAGCTGTAATTAAGCGGATTTAACCGCCCGCTAATATTTTGCCTCTCCTGAGATGTCTTCCCAAAAGACAATTCTGCTATAATTCATATATTGTTCTAATAAACTTCTTATTTTTGATTGCGTAATATTTTGTGGAATTCGTTAGTAATCATCCAAATATAAAATATTAAATTCTGGAGGGGTTTGACCTTTATGGCAAACATCAATAAGTATACTGAAAAAACTAAAGAGGCCTTGCTCAACGCCCAGGAACGAGCCGAGCAACTCAATCACAGCGAGCTTCATCCCGAACACTTGCTGCTGTCTTTGCTTGACCAGCCTGAGGGTGTGGTGCCTCAAATTATCGGGCGACTGAATGTCAATCCGACCCTGGTGAAGGGACAACTTAATAACGCCCTGAACAGCCTGCCTCGCTTGCAGAATTCGGGCCAAATTTACGCCTCGGCTCGCACCCGCCAGGTTCTTCTTCAGGCCGCCCGTGAGGCCGACAATTTTAAAGACGAGTATGTCTCGACCGAGCATCTATTGTTAGCTTTGCTTGACGACCAAGTTGACCGGGCCGGGGGTGTAATGCCTTCCCCGACCGCCGGAAAAATCTTACGAGAGCTTGGCGTCACTCGCGAGGCCGTCTTGAATGTCCTGACCGCTATCCGGGGCAGCCAGCGCGTGACCGACCAGAACCCGGAAGAAAAATATCAATCGCTGGAAAAATATGGCCGCGACCTGACCGAACTGGCCCGCAAGGGCAAACTCGACCCGGTGATTGGCCGCGATATGGAAATTCGCCGGACCATCCAGGTCCTTTCGCGCCGCTCCAAGAATAATCCGGTCCTGATTGGCGAGCCGGGCGTCGGTAAGACCGCCATTGTCGAAGGGCTGGCCTTGCGGATTATTCGCGGCGACGTGCCCGAAGGTCTTAAAAATAAAAAAATTATCGCCCTCGACCTGGGCTCGATGGTCGCCGGGGCCAAGTTCCGGGGCGAGTTCGAGGAACGCTTAAAGGCGGTCTTGAAAGAGGTTTCGCAGTCGGAAGGGCAGATTATCCTGTTCATTGACGAACTTCATACCGTCGTCGGGGCCGGCGCTGCCGAAGGCGCAATGGACGCCAGCAACATGCTTAAACCGATGCTGGCCCGTGGCGAACTGCATTGTATCGGCGCGACGACCCTGGATGAATACCGCAAGCACATCGAAAAGGATGCCGCTCTCGAACGCCGCTTCCAGACTGTTCTAGTTGAGGAGCCGAACGTCGAGGACACCATTTCGATTTTGCGTGGTCTGCGCGAACGTTACGAGGTTCACCACAAGGTCCGCATCAAGGACTCGGCCCTGGTCGCGGCGGCGATTCTTTCCAACCGCTACATCACCGACCGCTTCCTCCCAGATAAGGCGATTGACCTGGTGGACGAAGCCGCTTCGAAACTAAGGATGGAAATCGACAGCCTGCCCGTCGAACTCGACGAGGTCGAGCGCCGCTCCACCCAGCTTCAAATCGAGCGGGAAGCCCTCAAAAAGGAGAAGGACCAGGCTTCGCGGGACCGCCTGGCGAACCTTGAAAAAGAGCTGGCCGACCTGAAAGAAGAAGGCAGCCAGTTGCGGGCCCGCTGGCAGCAGGAAAAAGAGCAGATTACCTCGGTTAGCACTCTCAAAGAGCAAATCGAGCAGGTCCGCCAGCAGGTCGACGCCGCCGAACGCAGCGCCGATTACGAGAAAGCGGCCCAGCTAAAGTACGGCCAGTTGGTCGAACTGGAACGCCGTCTGCGCGAACGCGAGAACCAGTTGCAGGACTCGCAGACCAGCGGGGCCGGGTTACTCGTCAAAGAGGAAGTAGACGAGGAAGATATTGCCGAGGTCGTGTCGCGCTGGACAGGGGTCCCGGTCAGCCGCATGATGGAAGGCGAGATGCAAAAGCTGGTCCACATGGAAGAACGCCTCCACCAGCGGGTGGTCGGGCAGGACCAGGCTGTTAAGTCGGTCTCGAACGCGATTCGTCGGGCCCGCGCCGGGTTGCAAGACCCCAACCGCCCGCTCGGCTCGTTTATCTTCCTGGGGCCGACCGGGGTCGGTAAGACCGAGTTGGCCCGCGCCCTGGCCGAGTACCTGTTTGACGACGAAAAAGCAATGGTTCGGATTGATATGTCCGAGTACATGGAAAAGCACAGCGTTTCGCGGTTGATAGGGGCGCCTCCGGGGTACGTCGGTTATGACGAAGGCGGCCAGTTGACCGAGATGGTCCGGCGGCGGCCTTATTCAGTGGTCCTTTTTGACGAAATCGAAAAAGCTCACGCCGATGTCTTTAACGTGCTGCTTCAACTCCTGGACGATGGCCGCCTGACGGATGGGCAGGGCCGGGTGGTGGATTTCAAAAATACCATCATCATAATGACCTCGAACCTGGGCAGCCAGTGGATTATGGACCTGCACATCGAGCAAGAGCGTGAAATGCGGGCGATGGTTATGGAAGCCTTACGCAACCATTTCCGGCCCGAATTCCTGAACCGGATTGACGAGATTATCATCTTTAAGCCGCTCTCTGCTGACCAGATCGGGCATATCGCCAACATTCAGCTCGAAACAGTCCGCAAACGGCTGGCCGAACGCCGGATTGACCTCCAAATCACCGCCGACGCCATGCTCAAACTGGCCGAGGAAGGTTACGACCCGGTCTTCGGGGCGCGCCCTCTCAAGAGGACTATCCAGCGGTTGCTGCTGGACCCTCTGGCCCTGCTGGTCCTGGATGGGCAGTTTACCGAGGGTGACGCGGTCGTGGTAGACGTGGCCGACCAGGCGGTTGTCGATGATAACGGGGACGTCAACCCTTTTATCTTCCGGCGAATGAGGGCGGGCCAGGCCACAGATTTCCTGGCCGCTTCACGCAGCTAATAATTTTTACTAAAACAAAAACCACCTTGCTTTTAGGGCAGGGTGGTTTTGTTTTGTGGCCTCTTTTTGAGGGGGATAAAATTTCGCCGGGCTAGGCTATGGTGTTCCAAACCAATGGAAGTGAAGACGGTTTCCCGTTGAGGTTAGCGGGTAGTGGAAGCAGTGGTCCGCCCGGTTAACCTGGCAAAAGCGGCCTTAAAGGGGTTGCTTGCGCCCTGCCCCTGCCGTTTTGTATTGCGCCCCTGCTCCCGGTAGTCGAGTTGAGCCTGGAGAGCTTCCAGCCGCATTTCTTCAATTTCGGCCTGAAGGTACGATTCCTTCAGGTAGGCGTTGCGGAGATTTTCATTAAAGTACACCAGGGTTTGATTTATCATTTTTTTATTCCTCATTTCAAAGTTTAGTAATTTTAGCTATTAACATTTTTTTGATTTTAAGTCTGGCCCCAGGCCGCCAATATTTTGTCCTGGCTCCTACAACCTGGTTATAATTTATGTGAGAGTTAAAACTTTCACATCCACAGTATTAACTATTTATGCTGAGAAATTTAGTGATTTAAATCAGTTTTAGCTAAAAATAGGTACTATTGACGATTTTTTGCCGGGGTGTGAGCTGTTTAATAGTAATTTTCTCAGTTTAAGTTCGTACACCGGGGTAATGAAATAAAACATGTGAAGATGTCAGGAGCAAAAACAATGTCCGAAGAACAAACTGGTGCCGTAAAACTTCCCATTCCCACCGAGTTAGGTTATATACTCTACTTTCCGCCCGACTACGATGCCGACCCAGCTAAAAAGTGGCCGCTGGTCTTTTTCCTGCACGGGGCCGGGGAGCGTGGTAACGACCCCGAAATCGTCAAATTCCACGGGCTGCCGAAAGAGATTGACCAGGGTAAGCATTTTCCTTTTATCATGGTAGCGCCCCAGTGTCCTTTGGAGGAACGCTGGCCGCAGCAACTTGAAAAGCTGGACGCCCTTTTTGATACAATCACGCAGAATTACCGGGTGGATTTGGACCGGGTCTATCTTACGGGTCTGAGCCTGGGCGGAAACGGCACCTGGTTCTGGACCACCACCCACCCGGACAGGTTCGCGGCGGCGGTCCCGATTTGCGGGCGGAGCTATCCCGAAAAGGCCGGACTTATTAAAGACTTGCCGCTGTGGGTCTTTCACGGGGTGCTCGACCCGATTGTACCCCTGGTCGAATCTACTAAAATGGTGGAGGCTTTGCGGGCGGTCGGTTCAGACGTTAAGCTCACGGTTTATCCCGACATCGAACACGACTCGTGGAGCGTCACCTATGCCAACCCGGAACTTTACGACTGGCTGCTCTCCCACCACCGCTAGTTAAACGGGAAAGGATTGTTCGATGGAAACCACCGTTGAAGCCGTTGTCGAAAGTCTGAAAGCGCGGGCTAACCCGGATAATGTCGCCGGGATGGCCCATTTCGGTTCGCGTCCTGCCCAGGCGCTTGGTCTTTCCATGCCCGAAGTGCGCCGGATAGCCCGCGAGCTAGGCCGGGACCATGCCCTGGCCCTCGGATTGTGGGCGACCGGGTTACACGAAGGGCGTATCCTGGCTTCAATGGTGGCCGACCCCAGGCAGGTCACACCCGAACTGATGGACAACTGGGTCAACGATTTCGATAGCTGGGACGTTTGCGACCAGGTCTGCGGCAATCTTTTCGACAAAACACCCTATGCCTACGACAAGGCGGTCGAGTGGTGTCACCGCGAGGGCGAATACGTACGGCGGGCCGGGTTCGTGATGATGGCCGAACTGGCTGTCCACGACAAAAAAGCCCCTGACGAAAAGTTTTACTCTTTCTTTCCCCTGATGAAAGAGTATTCCTGGGACGAGCGCAATTTTGTTAAAAAGGCCGTAAACTGGGCCTTGCGCCAGGTAGGAAAACGCAACGCCACCCTGCGGCCCCTCGCTATCCAGTGGGCCGAGGAAATCCGGGATACCAATACGAAAGCGGGGCGCTGGATTGCCGCCGACGCCCTGCGCGAGTTGAATTCCGAGGTTAAATCCCGTTTATGAGGTTTGACGGTGGGGTGAAATAGTATGGGCGAGATTGAAACAGCGCAAGTCGAACTGGCAGCGGCGGTGACCGGGCTTTATACCGAATTTGCGGGTTATTCCCACAACCACAGCATGGATTTTTGCCCGCATTGTGTCAGTAAGGCGGACGTGGCTTTGCTCTATGCCCACTCCTTGCGGGAACTGACCGCGCCGGACCTCGAAAAATATGCTTTTAAGGCCATGACCACCTGGGGCGACCCGGACGACTTCAAACACTTTTTGCCGCGTATCTTTGAACTGCTCACCGTTCCACCGGGAGTCACCCTAGCGGTTGACCCTGAAATAGTCATTGGAAAATTAGGTTATGCCCGGTGGAAAGAATGGCCGGGAAACGAGCAAGTGGCTATTGTAAGCTTTCTAAAAGCCTGGATGCACTGGCGGCTGATTTCCGAGTTTTCTTATTCTTCGTACTGTGAGCTTTCGAACTGCCTGGAAAGCCTTGCGATTGTCGAGAAGAATCTAACGCCTTACCTGGCAACCTGGCGCGCCGATTTCTTTGCTACCAACAATTCCCGGCTGAATACGGCGGGTTTTCTCGATTTTTCACAGGATGCGCTCTATAAGGGGAAACTTACCTGGGCGGCTAATTCTTTGCAAGCAGCCCAAATTATAAACTGGTTGCTCGAACCGGATGTACTACCATTGTTGGAAAAGACCGCCCTCGAATTCTTTGAAACTTCCACTGCCTCTGAGTTAATCGCCGTTATTGAAGGCGGCATTAATGCCCTAGAAACCCTCAAAACGCTCTATCCCAACGGTATAAAACCGGAAACCCAGGCTTGAAACCTGGGTTCTTTCGTCATTCAAAATTATCGGGGCTAGCGTTTAAACCAGGCTCGGTGCTACCAATACGAAAGCGGGGCGCTGGATTGCCGCCGACGCCCTGCGCGAACTTACTCGCGGTTTCAAATCTGATTTATAAAACCTCCACAAAAGAGAGATCATATAGTATAATTATGTAACCAATCACTTTGGTGGTTTTCACATCCACCTGATGAGTCAACCCATTTTTTGGAATTTGATTGGGTTCTGGAAGAAAATAAATAAAGTGTTGTGGAGCCTGGCAAATGGATAATGTATATGCGAACCCTGGTGAACTTAAGCGAGCGGCCAGGGCAATTAAAGAAGCCGATGCCCTGTTAATTGCGACCGGGGCCGGAATGGGCGTTGATTCGGGGTTAGCGCCTTTTCGTGGACCGCAGGGGCTGTGGACCGGAAATTCCCCCTATAAAAAGTTAAATATAGATATTCAGTCGCTGGCAACCCCGGCCATCTTTATGATTGACCAGGCTTTAGCCTGGGGTTTCTACGGGTTCCGCCAGGCGGCCTACCGGACCGCCCAGCCTCACAAGGGGTTTGAAATTTTGAAAGATTGGACTGCCCGGAAAGCGTTTGGGAGTTTTAACTATACTTCCAATATAGACGGTCAATTCCAGAAAGCCGGGTTTGCGGCGGACCGGGTATTTGAAATTCACGGGTCCAGCCACTTTTTGCAATGTAGCCAGAATTGTGGGATTGGCGTGTTTCCGGGGGACAGCCAGCAGGTTGAAATCGACGAAAGTACACTGAAGGCGCTAGAACCGCTGCCATGCTGTACCGCTTGTTTTGCCCTGGCCCGTCCAAATGTGTTGATGTTTAACGATTTGGAATTCGATAGCTCCCGAAGCGATGCCCAGGAGAAAAGATATGCTGATTGGCTCAATGAACTGGCGGAGGAAGGGGCGCGGTTAGTTGTGGTTGAATTGGGGGCCGGAACGGCTATTCCAAGTGTCAGAAACCATTCCGAGAAAGTTGCTAAAGCTTTTAATTGTACTCTTGTTCGGATTAACCCGGTTGAAACCGGGGTGCCGGAAGGTCAAATTTCTCTCGCGGGAAATGCTAAAGCGACCCTTGAAGCCCTTCAAGAATTAATGTAATCCAGATATCTTCGTCGTTAAAGCAGAAAACCCAGGTTTTAAGCCTGGGTTTCTTTTTATTTGGGATATTAGGGCCGGGGTTTAGACCAGGCTCGGTTCGGGCATCCGGCGTTTGATGGCCTCGCGGATTTTCTCGTTGGTGTTGAGGAGCAGCCGTTCGGTCATCTCCCAGCTCATGCACTTGTCCGTCACCGAGACACCGTAGCGCAATTGCGACAAATCTTTGGGGATAGTCTGGTTGCCCTCGTAGAGATTGCTTTCCAGCATCAGTCCGACAATAGACTTGGTGCCGTAGTTTATCTGGTTGACAACATCGTCCACCACCAGCGGTTGCAGGAGGTGGTCCTTGAACGAGTTGGCGTGGCTGCAATCTATGACGATATTGCGCGGCAGGTTTTCTTTGACCAGGGCCTGTTCGCACAGCCGCACGCTGACCGAGTCGTAGTTGGGCCGCCCGCTGCCACCCCGCAGCACGATATGGCCGTAGCGGTTGCCGCGGGTCCGAATCAGGGCGGTCTGGCCTTCCTGGTTGATGCCCAGGAAACTATGAGCCGAGAGGGCCGATTTGGTGGCGTCAATGGCGACCTGGATACTGCCGTCGGTCCCGTTTTTAAAGCCGACCGGCATCGAGAGACCGCTCGACATTTCGCGGTGGGTCTGGGACTCGGTGGTGCGGGCGCCAATCGCCGACCAGGTCACCAGTTCCGAAAGATAGGGCGGGGTAATCGGGTCGAGCGCTTCGGTCCCGGCAGGCAGACCCATTTCGGCGCAGGCGAGCAAGAAACGCCGGGCCAGCATCAAGCCGTCCTGGATTTTAAACGAGTCATCCATGTAAGGGTCGTTGATATAGCCCTTCCAGCCGACCGTGGTGCGGGGCTTTTCAAAGTAGACCCGCATAATGATAAACATTGTTTCGGAAACTTTATCGGCCAGTTCCCGCAGCCGTTTAGCATATTCAATCCCGGCTTTTTCGTCATGGATGGAACAGGGGCCGACCACCACAAAAATCCGAGGGTCGCGATGGTCCAGGATGTCGCGGACAGTATTTCGCCCGGCTATGACTGTCTCCAGGGCCTTCTCGGTCATGGGGACGCGGCGTTTTAGTTCGTTTGGTGAAATAAGAACTTCCGTCGAAACCAGGTTCAAGCCATAGGTAGTCTCGTGAGGCACGTAAAAAATCTCCATTACTCTAAAAAATATTCGGGAAGGACTACGCTGTCTTAGGGTCTAAGTATAACATGTCCAATTTAAATTTTGAACTAAAAAGGGTCTATTTTTGCTATCAATATCATAAATTGATAAATTTTTGTCACTATATGGGAATAGTTACAGGGTAGCGAAGTAGTCAGAGGGCAGAAGGCAGTAGTTAGTAAAACCGCCCATAATATACTCTTATTTATCTAAATCTTGAAAATACCAAAATTAAAACTCAAAAATTAGCTACTACTTACAAGTTACATTATGCCCATCTGTTCTGAGTTTACTGTCCTCTGACTACTGCCCTCTGACTACTAAAAACGTTAGAGCTTTGATAGAATATCAACTTTTTTGTACCATAACAAAATGTATCACGTATAATAATTGAAAGCTATGCAGCTTAAAAAAGAAGTTTTTATTCGGATATTCTTTAAAAATCCTCTAGCATAACCCGGTCTTTCTTCCCTTAGCCCGATTTTCTAAAAGCTAAAAAGAAAGCTATTAGAGCCAGAAGGAGTTTAACTCAAATTATGGCAATGAATCCCTTTGATAAATTTACCGAAAAAGCCCAGGAAGTTTTAACCAATTCCTATCAAATTTTAATGGAGTCCCGCCACAGCCAGCTTGATGTAGAGCATATCCTTATGGCGATGCTGCAACAGAAAGATGGCGTAACCCCCCAGGTGCTGGAAAAGCTCGGAGTTGACATAAATCTTGTCAAACGAGCGGTCCAGGATAAACTGGATGTTACGCCCAAGCTGGCCTATTCCGCAGGCAATTTCAACGGCGGCATCAATGTAAGCATGTATATAACGCCCCGGCTGCAACAGCTTTTTGCCAATGCCGACGCCGAGCGGACCCGCTTGCAGGACAGCTATATTTCGACCGAGCACCTGTTCCTGGCGATGACCAGTTCGCCGGGCGACCCCACCGCCCTTCTTTTGAAGCGGTTTGGCATTGATAAAGAACGAATTTACCAGGCATTACAAGATATAAGAGGCAATCAACGCGTGACCGACCAGCAAGCCGAAAGCAAGTACCAGATACTTGCCAAATATTCGATTGATTTAACCAAAATGGCGAGCGAACGCAAGCTCGACCCGGTGATTGGCCGGGACGAGGAAATTCGCCGGGTGATGCAGGTCCTTTCTCGCCGGACCAAGAATAACCCGGTCCTGATTGGCGAACCGGGCGTCGGTAAGACCGCCGTCGCCGAAGGATTGGCCCAGAAGATTGAAAGCGGCGACGTGCCGGACAACCTGCTCGATAAGCGGGTGCTGGCCCTCGATATGGCCGGGCTGGTAGCCGGGTCGAAATTCCGGGGCGAGTTCGAGGAACGCATGAAAGCCGTCATGGACGAAGTGCGCCGGGCCCAGGGCGAGGTCATCCTCTTTATTGACGAGTTACATACGGTCGTTGGAGCGGGTGGCGCGGAAGGCGCGATTGATGCCAGCAACATGCTCAAACCGGCCCTGGCCCGTGGCGAGTTACAGGTGGTCGGCGCGACAACCCTGGACGAGTACCGCAAGCGCATCGAGAAGGACGCCGCCCTTGAACGCCGTTTTGCCCCGGTCCTGATTGGCGAACCTAGCGTCGAGGACACTATCCTGATGCTGCGGGGTCTGCGGCCCAAGTATGAAGCGCACCACGGCCTGACCATTACCGACACGGCCCTGGTCGCCTCCGCCCAACTTAGCGAGCGCTACATCACCGACCGCTTCCTGCCCGATAAGGCGATTGACCTGATTGACGAGGCGGCGGCTAAAGTGCGCATTGATATGTTCAGCGCCCCGGCCAGTGTCAAGACCAAGGAAGCCCGCATTAAGGAGTTGAGCGCCGAGATGGAAGCCGCCGCTACCAAGCTCGACTACGAGAAAGCGGCCCGCCTCAAATACGAACACGACTCGCTCAAGAAGCAGTACGAGTCCGAGCGCGAAGCGTGGCTCAAGGATAAACAGATTGACGACGTGGTGGACGAGGAAGATATAGCCGAAATCATCAGCAAGAGCACGGGTATCCCGGCCAGCCGCATGATGGAGGCCGAGATGAAGAAGCTTCTCGAAATGGAAGCCCGCCTGCACGAACGGGTCATCGGCCAGCAAGAGGCTATCGTGGCCGTGTCCGACGCCATTCGCCGGGCCCGGAGTGGTCTGCGCGACCCCAACCGCCCGATTGGTTCGTTTATCTTCCTGGGGCCGACCGGGGTCGGTAAGACCGAACTTGTCAAAGCCCTGGCAAACTTCCTCTTTGACAGCGAGGACGCCATGGTCCGCATTGACATGTCGGAGTACATGGAAAAGCACACGGTCAGCCGTCTGATTGGTTCGCCCCCCGGTTATGTTGGTTACGACGAAGGCGGCCAGTTGACCGAGGCGGTCCGGCGCCGGCCTTATCAAATCGTCCTCTTTGACGAAATCGAAAAGGCCCACCCGGAAGTCTTTAACGTCCTCTTGCAAATGCTCGACGATGGCCGCCTGACCGACGGGCATGGCCGGACGGTTGACTTCAAGAATACGGTTGTCATCATGACTTCGAACGTGGGTACGGCCCGTATCCGGGAACGCGCCCTCGGCTTCTCGTTCGGCAGCGCTTCCAGCCGCCAGGCCGACGAGGAAAAGCGCGAGAACGAGGCCATGAAGACCCAGGTAATGCAGGAGTTGCGCGACTCCTTCCGGCCCGAATTCCTCAACCGGATTGACGAGATAATCATCTTCAGCCACCTGAACCAGGCTGAAATCAACCAGATTATCAAGTTGATGATGAAAGAGGTTATCGGGCGGCTGGCGGCCAAAGGTATGGAGTTGCGCCTGACCGACGCGGCTTTCGAATTCTTCGCCCGCGAAGGTTATGACCGGGTCTACGGGGCGCGGCCTCTGCGCCGGGTTATCCAGCGCCGCCTGGAGAACCATCTCTCCAAGTTGCTCCTGGACGGCCAGTTCGTTGAAGGAGACATCATCGTGGCGGACCTCGACCCCGAAAACAGCAAGGAGTTGAGATTTACCAAGGGCGAGGGAGTGGCCCAACTGCCTTCCCAGGCTGAAATCGCCAAGGACATCAATCCTGAAGGCAATACCGCACCCGCGCCGGGTTACCTGCCTCGCTCGACCGGGGCCGGAGAAACGGGTAAGCCTATCGGGGCCAGCGCCGTCTAAATTTTCCTCGAAATAAAAAGAGCCATCGCCCTAAAAGCGGTGGCTTTTTTTTACAATATTCTGCTATCCTTAATTGTATATTTGTATCTTGTCATTTCGAGCGCCTTCCTCTGTTACATCCCACGGGCGCGAGTTTTTGTCATTCCGTGCGCAGCACGGAATCTCCGGTCCGGTGGACAATATCACAGTCGTACTTTTTAGAAATTACAGCCTCTTTAGAGAGAAATAATCGGGTATGAGCGAAGAAACCTTTGACAACTTAATAAAGCAACTGGCGGCTGAAGATTATGATGAAAAAGTGGCTGTGATAAAGGCGTTGGTTGAACTTAACGACCCTCGTGCTATTAACCCGATAATTGATATTTTTAAAGACGACGAAAATGATTACCTGATTATCTATATGGCTCCGTACCTTACTAAATTTGGTAACGCTGCCATAGATATATTGATTAAACGGCTGCGTGAAGATGAGAATCCTATAATGCGTGCCAATTCAGCCAGACTCTTGAGAGAGCTTATGGCTGGAGAAGCAGTCGAATCCCTAATCGAAGCCCTCAAAGACACGGATGCCGGGGTTCGCCTTTGGTCTGCTTATGCCCTCTATTTTCTGTGGGACTACCGCGCCGCTTTGCCTTTAATCCCGCTTTTGAAAGATAGCGATATTAGGGTTCGGCGTCAAGCAACCTGGTCTATCGGTGCTTTTCGCAAACCGGAAGTTGTAAAACCTTTAATCGAGGCGCTGAAGGATGAGGAATTAGAGGTTCGCAAGGCAGCCGCTGACAGTTTAGCGCAACTGGGTTACAAAAGGGTTGTAATCCCTCTAATCAACTTGCTAAATGATGATGATAAATGGATTCGGTATAGTGCAATTGAGGGCTTAGGAAAAACCGGAGGCAAAAGAGCAATTGAGCCATTAATTAATCGTTTGGAGAGTGAAAATGATAACTGGGTTAAGGACGTCATTGTTCATACTCTGGGTGAACTGAAAGATGTCAGAGCAGTTGAATCTCTTTCCAGATTAATAAATAACCCTGACCGAAATTTGAGTAAGGCAACCACTATCGCCCTGGGAAAAATAGGTCCGGTTTCAATCCCTTATCTGATTGAGGCTTTCAAGACAAGTCGCTGGGAAGTTTGCCAGCGCATTGCCACCAATCTTTCCCATATGGGCGAACCAGCGTTACAGGCTTTACTTGAAGATTTGAAAGATAAGGATAGTAACGTTCGCTTCTGGTCGTGTGTGGCGCTAGGACGATTGGGTGATAGCCGGGCCCTGCCGGAGTTGGAAAAGTTAGCCCAGGATGATGAGGGCCAGAACTCCCACGGCAAGAAAGTAAAAAGAGCTGCCCAGGAAGCGATTGAGAAAATAAATAGTAAGCTTGCCTCTAAAAAAGAGAAGAATCTCAAACAGGGCTAATTCCCCAATTACCATTTGCGAATTGCCTACCCCCAGGCTAACAAATCGGGTATTATAGGGCCGTATTCTGGGAAAAGCAGAGTATTGTCCATTTACTAATCGGTTCCAATTCCAAGACAAGTTAATACCAAAATTAAAGATGCCCTGAAAAGCTTTTTCGTGGTTTTGTAATCCCAGGAAAGGCTGTTCTTCAGATTTAGCCCACAGCGTTGCAGGTTCTCTGACGACGCCAGGTAACTTTAGCGCAGGCTTTTAACATTCAAGCCAGGGGAAATTCAATCAATAACACGGATATAAAATCAGCAGTCCTTGCGGGTACAAAGCCACGCCTCTTTTACGGCTGGATTATCGCGTTCGTGGCGATGGTCGCCGTTTTTACCTCCGGGCCGGGCCAGACCTTTGTCTTTTCGGTCTTTGTTGACCCCATCCTGCTTGATACCGGGATGTCGCGCACAGAGCTTTCGTTTCTCTACTCGGTCGGAACCGTCTTTAGCGCCGCCATGTCCCTGGCGATGAGCCACCTGGTCGGGAAGTTCGGACCGCGCCTGATGATGGGGCTGATTGCCTTCTTTTTCGGGGCGGCCTGTTTTGGGATTTCCTGGGCCAACGGCTCGGTTGGATTCCTGGTCTTTTTCGCGGCTTTGCGGGCGCTCGGCCAGGGTTCGCTTACCATGACAGCCATCCTATTGGCCGTCCAGTGGTTCGTGCGTTACCGGGGCCGGGCGATGGGCCTGGTCAGCCTGGGAATGGCCGCCGCCAACGCTTTCTTCCCGCCTTTCTGCCAGTGGTTAATCGGCGTGGTCGGTTGGAGGTCAGCCTACCAGGTGTTAGGGGTGGCAATCTGGCTGCTGGTCATCCCGGCCACGGTTTTCCTGGTCAAGGACCGGCCCGAAAAAATCGGTCTGCACCCGGACGGTCTGCCACCGGAACCCACCGACCCCCGCCCCCGTGAAAATGCGGCGGGCAATATCCTGGAAGCGGCCCTCGAACCAAAAGCGGCGCGGGTCTGGCGGTCGTGGCGCTTCTGGCAAGTGGTCCTGCCTTTGAGCGCCGGACCGTTTGTCGTGACCGCCCTGATTTTCCACCAGATTGCGATTTTCGCCGAACACGGCCAGGACGCCGGGGTGGTATCGGTGGTCTTTGTGGTCTGGTCGGTGGCGTCCGCCGTAACGACCGCATGTAGCGGCTTCCTGCTCGAACGCTTCGAGCCAAAGGTGGTCTTGCTGGCCGTGCTGGGACTGCTGACGGTAGGGACGCTCGGCCTTTTGCTGGTCCATTCGGTGGTGCTGGCCCTGGTCTACGCCGTTATCATGGGCGGGGCGAGTGGCAGTTTATTCGTGATTAGCGGGGTAATCTGGGTCCATTACTATGGCCGGAAGCGGGTCAGCACCTACCAGGGGGCGGGCGCGCTCGTCAATATTACCGGGGCGGCCCTGGCTCCGCTGCCCGTGGCGGCCTTGCAACAACTCACCGGCAGCTACACCGTAGGTATCATCTTTGTCGCCTTTGTCGCGATTTGCTGTTTCGCGCTCCTGCTCAGTTTCAAGTCGCAGCCCCGGCCCTACCAGGACGAGTTTTAACCCAAACGCAACTAATTCCAAACCCTCGCCTTTTTGCCGGGTGTTATAATAAAAGCCGGGCCGGACTTTAACGGGAGGGGTTTGGATGAGCGTTACGCCGGAAAATTCGAAGATTGAGCAAAACCGGAAAATAGATAACTGTGCGCCTTGCGCGGCCCAGGCCGTACCCATTATGTTCTCGAAAATTTCCCCGGAAGAACTGGCCCGCCAGCTAGAACCTCGCTACCCGCTGACCGTCGCGGCCCTTCGCGAAATGGAAGGCGGGTTGCACCACCTCGAATATATCCTCAATTTACAGGAACGCTGGCAGAAAATCGCTCGTGGTGAGAACCCGCTCGAAAGCGAGGTTCTCCTCTACGTGGACCCCTCCCGGATGCCCCCGGCTGACGCCGAGTACGACCTGGTTTATTGCGGCGGCGTTTTAGGGCTGTTCAGCGCGGCGGTCCTGGCCCGTAGAGGCTACCGGGTGGCGGTCTTTGACCAGCGCCGGGTCGGCACCAGCCACCGGGAGTGGAATATATCGGATGACGAGCTGGAAAAGTTTGTCGAGGCCGGGTTGTTCAGCCGGGAGGAAATCGAGCAAGCGGTCGCCGGGCGCTACCGGAGCGGGCTGATAAGTTTCTACGCCGGGAATATTCCCGAACCGCCCGCCGAGCTTAACCTGGGGGGTGTCCTTGACGTGGCGATTGACCTGGCAAAGTTGCTCGAACTGGCCCGCCGCAAGTTCGAGGAAGCCGGGGGTGTCTGCCTGGATTATCGCGCTTTCGAGCGGGTGACGATTACCAGAACCGGCCCGGTGCGGGGTGTGGTCGAGGTCAAGGATAAAGATGGCCGGACCGAACGGCTGGGGGCGCGCCTGGTAGTCAATGCCCTGGGGGCTATTTCGCCTCTTTCGCTGGTCATCCAGGGCGGACAGCCTTTCGATGGAGTCTGCCCGACGGTCGGCACTACCGCCACCGGTTTTGAGGTTGGCGAGAGACCGCGCCAGGTTAACCCGGCCCTCGGTGACATCCTGGTCAGTGTCGCCCACGCCCAGGAGGGCCGCCAGTATATCTGGGAGGGCTTCCCCGGCCATGCGGGCGAAATGACCGTCTACCTTTTTTATTACGACCTCGTCGGGAAAGATTTTGCTGCAAAGCAAAGTCTGCTCGACCTTTTTGAAGAATATTTCCGGTTGCTGCCAACTTACAAGACGCCCGGCCCGGCCTTACGGCACCTCAAGCCGGTCTACGGCTACATCCCGGCCCGCCATCACCGGGCCGTCGCCAGCGCCAGCCGCCGGGGGCTTGTTTCGGTCGGGGACGCCACCTCGCCCCAGTCGGCCCTGACCTTTTGCGGCTTCGGGTCGCAGGTCCGCAACTTGCCACGGCTGGCAAACCTGCTCTCTTTTTCGCTCGATCACGCCCTCCTGGAAGAAAAACACCTCCGGGCGGTCGGGGCGCACCAGCACAACCTGAGCCTGGCCTGGATTTTTAGCCGCTTTATGTCCCCTTACGACGCCGTAAAGCGGCCCGACGATGTCAACCGGATGCTGAACGTCTTTTGCGCGGCCCTGGACCGGACCGGGCCAGGTCTGACCCGGCGCTTTTTCCAGGACCGGTTCGGCTGGCTCGATTACAACCGCCTGGTCCTGACGACCGCCTGGCGCGCCCCCCGCGTCTTTCCCTTCTCTTACGAAGTCCTCGGCCCTGCCGGTATCAAAAACTGGATTAGCGATTACCTCCGTTTTTCCGCCGATGCCCTCCTGCGCACCCTTTATTCGAAGTTGCCCCCAACTTGGACGGCTCGCCTGGAAAAAAGGTTATCCCGTCTCGCACCCGCCCTCGCCTTCAAACTGGCCGCCCACCGTGAAGAATGGGCCGCCAGCGGCTTTTTTAAGCGTTAAACGAGAATGTTAGCCGGTCAAAGCGTTTCTGCCACGAGACGTTGTAGAGATAACGGAAGCGGGCCGAAAACCCTTCCAGGGTGCTGTGTTTTTCCTCGGCGTCGAGGTATTGCAGGGTCCACGGGACCATCATCGCCAGGTAAGCGTCCGGCATGCTCCTGTACATCTTTTCTTCGATGGTGGCTTGCTGTTCGAGCGAAAAGTTGCGGGCAATCGCCGGGATAAAGGCCGCTTCCTCCCGGACCAGGTGTTCGCCAAGCTTTTGCTGCAACAGTTTTAGCAGCCCTACCAGCAGACGGTAGCGTGTGCGGGTTTCCTCACCCGGTTGCGTCTCCCGCAGTCCGTGAAACTCGGCCTGGATTTCGTCCACAATTCTATCAATCTCGTGATGGTCGAAGGTCAGGACCGGCACCCGGCTGGCAAATTCCGTGTCTATCTTCGCCAGCATCGGGAACGCGCCCCGGTCCTCCCCTTTGTGGTGTGACTCGACCATATCCCAGTAGAAATCAAACCACTGTTGCAACTTAGCCAGGTCAACGCTGCCGGGATTTGTCAGGCGGGCCGCTTTATTTTCGAGCCGTTCCAGGTCGCGCCGGATGGCGTTGTGAATCCTTAGATAACTTTTGAGACCGAAATTTTTGTCGTGCATTTCTAAATACTTTCTTTTATATATGTTTTGTGCCGTTTTTTTATAAGTGTTTTATATATTATTTTGAGTCTTTCAACTCTCTTACAAAATAAACTTTTTTGAAGACGCGAACATCGTTAGCCTTACCTAGTTGCAAGTGACCGCAGTCACTTATTGACTTTTCTGAAAAAAGGTATAATATGTCCATCTAAGCAAATACTCTTTCAACTGAATAAACAGACCTACTGGAGGAGGGTGTGATGCGCTACGGGCTAGATTTTGGGACGAGCAACTCGGCTATTTCCCTGTTTGAGGATGAGCGGGTCAGGGTGCTGCCGGTGGACCCCGGCCAGGCCCGACCGGAGATTATGAATACCCTGGTTTATATTCGCCGGGATGGACAGATTTCGATAGGCCGGGCCGCAAGCGAAGCCTATTACCGCGATAACGTGGGCCGGGAGGCTGTTAAACAAAGAATTACCACTGACCAAACTTTTAAAAGTTATTTCGCCAGTACCGGGGAAATTGAAGAACAAATAGTTATCGAAGTGGATATTAACCAGCCGGGCCGCTTCTTCCAGGCTATCAAGTCGTTCTTGCCGGAAGACGGCTATGGTGGGACCGAGGTCTGGGGTAAATTCATGACCCTGGAACAACTGGTCGCCCTCTACCTGGGCGAGATGAAGCGGCGGGCCGACGAATACCTGGGCCGGGAGATTGACAGCGTGGTGCTGGGTCGCCCGGTCTTTTTCTCGCCCGACGGTAGTGGCGACGACCTGGCCGAAGAACGGTTGCGCCGGGCCGCCGAGTTAGCCGGGTTCCGGGAAATCCATTTCCAGTACGAACCGGTCGCCGCCGCTCTTCACTACGAGCAGGAGTTAGCCGGGCCGGAAGAATACGTCCTGGTCTTTGACTTCGGCGGTGGTACCCTCGATACCACGATTGTGAGGGTCGGCAAGGGCCGCTGGAAACAGGGCGACCGCCGCGACGACATCCTGGCGACCAACGGGCGGGTTATCGGCGGGAATACCCTCGACGAAGAAATAATGGAGCATAAACTCTTCAAATATTTCGGCGAAGATGTCCGCTGGAGTGAACAACGCCTCCAACTTCCTCACTATATTTTCGCCATGCTCAAACGCTGGTACACCATCCCCAACCTCCAACAACAGCAAATCTACGACTTCCTCGACGATATTGGCCGGGTCAGCACCGGGCGCAAGCAGGTAAAAGCCCTCGAAACCCTTATCCGCAAAAATTATGGCTACTCTCTTTTCCAGGAAATCGAGCGGGCTAAAGTGGCCCTTTCCAAAGACTGGGAGACCCGCATCAGCTTTATCCACGAAACCATTGCCATCAGCGAATATTTTGGCCGTCCCGCCTTCGAAAAAATTATTGCCGGGCATTTGCGCCGTATCGAAACCTGCGTGGACGAAACCCTCGCCAGCGCCGGGCTTGAACCGGGCCAGGTCGGGGCCGTACTGCGGACCGGCGGCAGCAGCTATATTCCAGCCGTCCAGAAGATGCTCGAACGCAAGTTTGGCGCGGCGGCCCTCCGCTTCCAGGATGCTTTCTCGAATGTCGCCAGCGGTCTTGGGGTGGCCGCCGCCCACGGCACCTGGAATCATTAGAGCCAGTAGTCAGAGGTCAGTAGCCAGAAGTCAGTAAGAATAAAACCTGGGTAGAATTCTAAATTACTAATCTCTATGTGTTCACGTTAGAAAAACTTATAGGTTCAAAACCCACCTTCAAAGTATTCTGATAGCCAATTCTGAACTTGAATTACTACCCCTGACCTCTGACTACTGACTTCTGACTACTATTCCTGTAATCTCCATCATAGCAATTTAAATTAACCTGACTATAATAGGTAAAGTGATTTGGGTACTTTTAGCTTTTGTCGGTCAGTTTTGCCCCTGGTATAGGAGAGGAAATTGAATAAACCCCGAACTTTTCGAAAGACTTCCCTTATTTTGGTTTTTTGTTGCTGTGTTGCCCTAATCCTGGCGGCCTGTGGCGATACCCCGACCGGGCCGGGTACCGCCCCGACCGCTTATGTCACGACCGCGAGCGTGACAGATGCCGCAACCGTCCCGTCCACAACTACCGGTGTTCCCGCTACAACTTCCTTACCGTCCACAACCGCCGCCGCAACCACCACCGTCCCGACGACAGTCGTAACAACCGCTGCGCCTACTACTGCCGCCGCTACAACAGCCCCGGCAACTACCGGCGCAACCCTGGATGTCTCGAAAGCCAGCGCCACCGTCAAAGACCTTCCCTTCTTGAAGGGGGTACATGATGCCTTTTTGTCGCCTGACGGTGCCATGTTAGCCGTGGTGGATACCTCGAACAAACAATTCTGTTTCTATACTATCGCCGGGGAGAAAAGGGCCTGTACTCCCATCCGGCAGTCCCTTGAAATTAATTCGGTAGTCTGGTCGCCGGATAGCCGCTACCTGGCCTATACCGATAACTTTGCTACCTATCTCCAGGACCCTGACATCTGGCTGGTAGACGTGGCCGCCGGTAAAGCGACCGACCTGACCGAAGATAACGTGAGCAAATATCAGCTTGGTGAAGCCACGCCGGGTGCTACGAAGGGCGACCTTGACCAGTTCCCGGTCTTTGCGCCGGATGGCAAACGTCTACTTTTCCTGCGCTATTCCGCCGACGGGCCGGTTACCCCCCACCTATTTTCCATAGATTTGCCGGGTGGGAAGCCTAGCGAAGTGGGCGAGTTTGAGCAAAGCGTAGGGCCGGCCAATACACTCGGTTACGCCATTTCACCAAATGGCAAGCAAATCGCCTATGCGGTGGCAATGCCGAAAGCCGCCGATGTTAAAAACGGCCTGTGGCTGGGCGATCAGACCGGCAAAAATACGCTCCAACTTATTTCCAGTCCCGACATCAAGGCGGCTCAGCCTAAACTTGGCGTTGCTTATATTGTTGATGCCGCTTTTTCCGGCGATGGTAAATATATTTCCGCCCTGGCCCGGTTAGATGCGGGCGAACCCCTGGCGACTTATGACCAGGACAATGTGTATGTCTTTACGGCGGCAGGGCAGCGTGTAACCCCGGTTGACGCTGACACACCGGTCCACTGGATGGCCTGGTCGCCCTTCGGGTCGGCAATTTTGGCCCTGGTGCGGGATGGTCAGACCAACCTGAAAAATAACGTCAAGAAAGCCGGGATTTACCTGCTGGACAAACCGGGCGGCAAAAGCGTCCGGTTGCTGGAAGGCGATTATGTGCCGCCTGCGATGGGAGCGCTCTGGCGCGGCCTATCCTGGGCCAGCAACAATACCGCCCTGATTCGTAGCCAGAAGGATTTGCAACTTCAGTTGCTACAAATTAATTTCTAACCTCAACTCTGAAAGGTGTTATAAGTGGAATTTTTCTTTCGAATTTTCCCTTCATTGTAAGAAGTAAGAAGTGATTTTTCCTCAAAGGTATTCCTACCCGTTATTCCCCTCCCTGGGGAGGGGTTAGGGGTGGGGAATTTCCTCGGAGGAAAGAAAAAGGTTAATAAACCAAAAAGGCCCGGTTATCCTTGCGGATACCGGGTCTTCTTGATTGGGGATAGGAGTAGATGTAATCTAGGAAATGGCGACCGGTTGTTCCATGGTCTCGGCGGATTCAACCGTCTTCTCCTCGGCAGCTTTCCGGCGACCACCCCGCAGTTCAATCTCCTTGAGGAAGAAGACTGCCACCAGGCCGACCACCGTTATAATCACGCTCAGGACGAAGACATTGTGTATCCCTTCAATCAGGCCGGTCTTGACCGCGTCCAGCAAGCTTTGTAACAGGGTCTGCCCCTGCGCCCCGAACTGGGCGAAGGTCGCCGTCATCTGCGTCTGCGTATCGGGCGAGAGCAATATTTGCGGGTTGTGAAAGGCCGTCAGAACCTGGGGTGGGACCGTCTGGGAGACACTGGCCGGGACCGCGCCCAGGAAGGCCGGTAGATAAGCCTGTGTCATCAGCGAACCCATCACCGACAGGGCGATAGTGCTGCCAATCGAGCGGAAGAAGGTCAGGGTCGAAGTGGCCTGCCCGATTTTGGTCGGCATCGCGTTCTGGACAATCAGGGTGTAGAGCGACATACCGGCGCCCATCCCGATACCGAGGATAATCATTGCCAGGACTACATCGAAGAAAGTCGAGTCACGTCCTAACCGGAGCAGCAAGGCCGTCCCGCCCAGGCTGATGACCATACCGGCGATAGCCAGGATTTTGTACTTGCCGGTCCGACCGACAATCTGGCCGGAAATTATGCTCGTGATAATCGCGCCAAGCATCAGCGGGGTCAGGATAAGACCGCTATTGGTGATGGAAATACCCAGCACCCCCTGGACAAAGAGCGGCAGGAAGAAGATGCTGCCAAACAGGGCCATACTCGAAATGGCTGTGACCAGCACCGAGATGCTGAAGACGCTGTTCTTGAACAGGCTCGGCTCGATAATCGGCTGGCCGTTGTGGCGCGAAAGCCAGGCTTCGTAGACGAAGAAACCGACCAGACCTGCCAGCGCCAGGCCAAACATGCTCAGCACCTGCACAGAAACCCATTCGTACTGCGAACCGGCCCAGGTAAAGCCGAGCAACAGCGGGACGGAACCAATGATTAACAGGGCCGCGCCCAGGTAGTCAATCTTGACGTTTTCGGCCCGGCCTTTCAGGACCGGCATTACAAAGATTAACAGGCCAAGCGCGATGACACCGAGCGGCAGGTTTACGTAGAAGACCCAGCGCCAGGAAGCGTTTTCGGTAATCCAACCCCCGGCGGTCGGACCGATAATCGAGGAGAGGCCAAAGACCGCTCCGGTCACGCCCTGCCACTTGGCTCTTTCCCGCGGGGTAAAGAGGTCGCCTACAATCGCAATCGCAATAGGCATCAAAGCCGCCGCGCCAAGACCCTGCAAGGCCCGGAAGGCAATCAGCATATCCATCGACTGGGCCGCGCCGGAAAGCCCGGAGCCAATCAGGAAGATAACCAGGCCGACGATAAAGACCGGCTTGCGGCCTAACAGGTCGGAAAGTTTGCCGTAAATAGGGACCATAACGGTCGAAGCGAGCAGATAGGCTGTTGTGACCCAGGTATAGCGGTCGAAGCCGTGGAGGTCCGCGATAACCCTGGGCATCGCCGTGCCGACAATCGTCTGGTCAAGGGCGGCCAGGAGCATAACAGCCAGGACACTAATCATAGTCAGCAAGGTTTCCCGGCGTGAAAAACGGGGCGCGTCGGCGTCCTGGGCAGTCTTCACAGCGGTCTTGCTGGTAGAAATTGGAGCTTCCATTGAAATTCCCTTTGAAAAGCGTTAAACGTTGGGCGTAAAACGTCGGGCGGTTTTATGCGCCTGTCTTACCCTCGTTTAACCAGATATTTTTTAAAATATGATTTTTACGTTTAACGTTCGCCGTCGCACGCTCAACGCTTTTTTATTTATTTCCCGCTAATGCCATGCAAATAAACCCGGCCTACCTGGTCCGCGAGTTCTTCCGCCGAGAAAGAGGCCTCTCCCAGCATTTCCTCGTAGTGAGGCCGGTTTAGCAAGGAGAGAAAAGCTGTCAGCATGACCGAAGTCTGGATACTGCCATCAAATTCCCCGGTGGCCTTGCCATCCTCCAAAATTTTCGAAATATAGCTTGCCAGTTCTTTCAGGTATTCCCGCATCTGAAGCTGTTTCAGGACCGTTTCTTTCCGCATGTTCCCACCGGAGAAGACCGCCATAAAGACTTGCGACTGCTTTTTACGATGCTCGTCGTAAGCCTGCATCAAAATGAGTTTAAGACGTTCGGTGGCGCTGAGGGGCTGGCTCGCTATCCGGGCAATCCCGCTCAGGAAACTGGTCAGCCCTCGCTTGAAAAGGGCAATAAACAAATCTTCTTTGCCGGGAAAGTGCAGATAGATAGTGCCTTTAGCAATACCGACCCTGGCCGCTATTTCGTCCATAGACATTTCGTAATAGCCTTTTTCAGCCATTACTTCTTCGGCAGCCTCTAATATGAGTTCGACGCGCTCCTGCCTTTGCCGTTCCTTCAGGGAACCGGCGGCAGCGGGAGGGTTTTCAGAAAAAGTTTTTGTTTCCATATCTTTGACTTCTCGGTCAGCCACTATCTATTCAGCCACATTTTGACTGTTCATATTATTTCTGACTGGCAAGTCATATTTTAACTCCCTGGTTTTACTTTGTCAATCCTTCGAATGTTACGTTTTTGTGACGGGCATAATGCAAACACGAAAAGGCGTGAATTTGCATCCATAAGTCGGGGTGTTTAAGATGGTCCTGTGGGTACCAAATTGAAAGGAGAATTTATGTCAAAGTGGTCGGAAGGATTTGTCGAGGTAGACGGTCTGAAAGTGCATTACACCCGCACGGGAGCCGGTTCGGGCAAACCCCAGGTGGTCCTGATGCACGGTTTCACCGACAACGGGTTGTGCTGGACCCCTTTAGCCCTTGAACTGGAAGCAACCTACGATTTAATCATGCCGGATGCCCGCGGTCATGGTCGGACCACCGGACCAACTGCCGACATGGCTACAGAGTTACTGGCAAAAGATGCCGCCGGCTTTATCCGGGGCTTAGGGCTCGAAAAGCCCTATTTGTTCGGCCATTCCATGGGCGCGATAACCGCCGCGACCGTCGCCGCGAATTATCCTGAACTGGTGCGGGCGGCGGTCCTGGAAGACCCGCCCCTGCGTGATTTCCAGCCTTTAACGGACGCCGATGTGCAGCGCCTGGAAGAAAACGGTCGCCAGACTCTGCTTTTCCACGATTTGCCCCTGGAACAGCGGATTGCCCGGGGAAAACAGGATAATCCCGGCTGGTCCGAGGCTGAAATTTTGCCCTGGGCGGCCTCAAAAGGCGAATTCGACCCGGCCATAATCGGCAGGCGCGGCGGGTTACGCACCTATCCCTGGCGAGAAGTCTTTAAGCGTATAACCTGCCCCGTCCTGCTCGTAACCGGCGACCCCGCAAAAGGGGCCATAGTTGCGCCGGAGTACGCCGCCGAAGCGGCCCAACTTTGCCCGACCTGCCAGGTCGCTCATATCGAAGGGGCCGGACACTGCATCCACCGCGACCGCTTCGCCGAAACCATGCAGGCCGTTACTGCTTTTCTCGCCGAAAATTAGCCAGGAAAGCCGTTTTCGGGGTTAAAAAGGGAAAATAGGAGAAATGAGCTATACTCTTTTTCCTATCTTCCCTTTTAAAATTCAATCAAATTTGGTTATTTGCTAGCTTTTACGGTATCACCTGGGGTAATTAAGTTTTATTTTTGTCTTATTGAATGAAGGTTGGAGGCCGGTCTTTTCCCTTAAGGCCACTTTACATAAAACTACTAGGAAATCGGAATGTTAAAAGGTCTTGTTTCTGCCTTTCAGAGATTGCATTGGCCGTTGCGGGTCAAGCTGGGTCTGGCTTTTGGTATCCTCCTGGTCATTTTCCTCATAAATGGCGCGGTCTCGCTGGTCCTTCTGAACCTGATAAAAAATAGCGAGGACAGCCAGCGCCAGACGACGCTTTCCCTGGAGCGGGTCGAGCGTTACAGTCTGATTTTTAACAACGGGCAGCTCAGCGTATATTACGACGCCATTTTTTATTCTCCGCGCCGCAGCGCGGGAGATAACTTCCGCACCATAATCTTACAAGAGATGAAAAATCGTGACCCCGGCCAGCCTTTCCTGGGTTCGACCGCTTTTGACGCGGAGTTTCAGGAAGCCTACCAGGCAGCTTCGGACAAGCTTTACGAGGCGGACGTTCTCTTACGAAACGGCCAGTTCCAGACGGCAAAGGAGCGCTGGCCGACTTACGGACCAACTTTCACTAAAGTTACCGACCTGCTAAAGTCGCAAGAGGATTTTTTAACCAAGGCCCGTGACTCTTCCATTCAAGAGTCGACCAACGCCATCAACCTGTCCACCTACCTGATAGCCGGTCTCACCATTTTTAGTGTGGTCCTGGCCGTAGCCATTTTGTACCTGTTGCAACATGCTGTCGTGCGCCCCCTCAACTACCTTCAAGGCGGGCTCTTGCGTCTTTCGCAGGGCCATTTCGACCGGATGGACGGCCAGATTCCCAACCAGGATGAAATCGGCAAGCTGGCCCTCAGTTTCCAGACCGCCGTCGGCAGTATCAAAAATGTCTTACAGGGGGTCCAGATTACCGGCACCCTGCGCAATGTTACCGAAAAACTGGCTGTGGTCAGCAAACAGCAGCAGAGTGGGACCGCCGCCCAGACCGCCGCTTTATCCCAGGTCTTGACTTCGATGCAGGAACTCGGCCAGACCGCCGCCATGATTGCTACCACCACCTCGGATGTGGCCGGGCTCAGCCAGCAAACCCTGGTCCAGATTGACCGGGTGGCTCAGTCCGGGGTGAACAGCCAGGAGCGCACCAACGAAGTGTCGTCGGTCGTGACCATGACTATTAACCGGGTCGAGGAAATCGGCCAGCAGGTCGAAGAATTCAGCCGGGCCATGAACGAGCTTAACGGTCAGGCTATCGCTATAAACAAGGTAGTCGAACTGCTCGGCTCTATCGCCGAGGAAGTCCATTTGCTGGCCCTTAACGCCGCCATCGAAGCGGCCAGCGCAGGTGAGTATGGCGAACGCTTTCGGGTGGTCGCGCGTGAAATCAAAGACCTGGCTCACCGGGCCAACCGTTCGACCCAGGAGGCCCAGAACCTGGTCTACGAGGTCCAGCAGAGCAGCCAATCTACCCAGCAACTTGTCGAACGGGGCCGTGCCCTTATTTCGACGGTCCACGATGCCAATACTCGCCTTAGCCGGAGCTTGAACGGTCTCGAAACGAGCGGCCAGGAAGTCGCCGAGGCGGTCCATTCGCTGGTCAGTATGGCGAACCAGGTTAACGAGCGGACCGAGGAAATCCGCCAGGCCACCCAGCAGCAGCATACCGCCAGCGAACAGGTTTTAATCGCCATCCGCTCGGTTAGTGAAGTGGCCGACCAGACCGCCACTTCTACTGAACTCATCGTCACCAGCAGCAGCCAGCTTGATAACCTTACCCACCAGCTAGGCAGCGTCCTCAACCGGGTCCAGTTAGCTGCTTGATTTCGGCTGCTTGGCCCGGTAATCTCCGCTTACCCGTCCCGTTTGACAGGGACGGCTTCTCCGGTTAGAATTCCTTGTATATACATATAATTAACTTTGGAGCCTGATGGACCAATCGGATTTCGAAAAGTTAAAACGCTGCGCCATCGGCAATTTACGCAAGACCTCGCGGGCGGCTACCCTGTTTGGCGATACCGTTTTGCAGCCGACCGGGCTGAAAGTGACCCAGTTTACCATGCTTGGGGCTATCGCCGAGCAGGGTTCGCTCTCGGTCGGGCAGCTTGCCGCCAAAATGTTGATGGACCAGACCAGCGTCACCCGCAGCCTGAAGTTACTAAAAGAAATGGGCCTGGTCAGCAGCGTCCAGGGTTCGGATGGCCGGACCCGCCAGGTCAGCGTGACGCCGGAAGGCCACCGCAAACTGGACGAAATTATGCCCCTGTGGGAAAAGACCTATGGGTTGCTGGTGGAGCGGCTCGGCCAGGAGCATTTCGACCGGTTACTGGCCGAGCTAGAAGTCGTAAATAACGTCCTGCGCTAGGTTTTTTATATCGAAAGTTATATGTGTATACATATAAAAGGGCAGGTTGCCCCAAAATTAAAAGAAAGAAAGGTTTAAAAAAGAATGTCCCAAACAGCGCCCCAGGAAAATAATCGCAAACCCGGCCCGGCCTGGGGAAGGCGGGTAGTCGTTACCGGCATGGGCACCATTAACCCCCTGGCCCATACCCTGGAGGATTTCTGGGCCGGGTTGGAACGTGGCGAAAGCGCGGTCCGGCGCATCGCGGCTTTTGACCCCTCGGAATATGCTTCCCAGGTGGCCGCAGAAGTAAAAGGTTTCGACCCAGGCAAATTTATTGGGGCCAAGGAAGCCCGGCGCATGTCGCGGGTCAGCCAGTTGGCGATAGCTGCCGCCAAACTGGCCGTGGCCGATGCCGGTCTGACCATTCCCGAAGATGACGCGGGCGATTATGGTATCATCCTCGGCACCGGCAATTCAGCTTTCCCGGAAATTGAAGACGAGGCCCAAACTTTCTTTGAAAAAGGTGGACGCCGTATCAGCCCGTTCTTCCTGCCGACCATTTTGCCCAATATGTGTACGGCCCAGGTCGCCATGCACCTCGGCCTGGAAGGTTATAACAGCACCGTCATCACCGCGTGCGCTTCCGGCACCCAGAGCATCGGGGACGCCGCCGAGGTCATCAAGCGGGGAGCGGCGGAGGTCATGCTGGCCGGAGGTGCGGACGCCTCTATCTCCGAACTGGGCCTGGCCGGGTTCTGCTCGATGCGAGCCATGAGCAGCCATTATAACGAAACCCCCGAAAAAGCCAGCCGCCCCTTTGACTCGGCGCGGGACGGTTTTGTCCCGGCGGAAGGCGCGGCCTTGCTGGTTCTCGAAAGTCTCGACCATGCCCTGGCCCGCGGGGCCCGTATCTATGCCGAGGTGGTCGGGTTCGGGTCTTCCTGCGACGCCTATCACCTGACCGACCCCGAACCGACCGGGGCCGGGGTAGGCCGGGCCATGCGCCAGGCCCTCAAGATGGCCGGGCTGGAGCCTTCCGATATAGATTACATAAATGCCCATGCTACCGGCACCAAGGGCGATGTGATGGAGACCCAGGCCATCAAGAAGATTTTCGGGGAGGCCATAAAAAATATCCCGGTCAATGCCACCAAGTCGATGCTGGGCCATCTTTTTGGGGCGGCGGGCGGCGTGGAAGCGATTGCGACCATCCTGCAAATGCAACACCAGACGGTCCACCCGACCATCAACCTGGAGAATCCCGACCCCCAGTGTGACCTCGATTATGTGCCGGGGCAGGCCCGCCCGCACACTATTCGCCGGGCTATGAGCAACTCATTCGGGTTTGGCGGGCAAAACGCCATCCTTATTTTGCAGCAGTACGAGTCTACCTCCGAAAATTAACTCCTGCCCCTATTATTAGGTTGCTGATTAGCCCGGTCGGAAAAGACCGGGCTATATTTTCTACTTCACTAACTTTTAACACTTTCCCAGAATTTTTGTGCTATACTTTTAGTAACACCTGTGGGTCAATTTCTAATATAACCAAGCTTTCACTGGTGTAGCAAGGATGTACGTAAAATATTACGAACCTGGATTGTATTTTGTAAGTTTAAAAGCAGAAAGTGATATATTTGCGTGTAGCAAAGATTATGTTAAAATCAACGCAAGTTGCCTGCTTGGCACAATTAGAAATACTCATACGGTTTCGACTAATTAAATAGAAGCTGGTGTTTGATGAATGTAAAAGTGTTGATTGCCGACGACCATAATGTGGTCCGTCAGGGCATGCAGACTTTTTTGAGTCTGGACCCCGAAATTGAGGTAGTTGGCACCGCCATCAATGGAGTGGAAGCCGTCGCAAAAACCCTGGAACTGAAGCCCGATTTGGTTATTCTCGACCTGTTAATGCCTGAGATGAACGGAATTGAAGCGACCGCCCAGATTAAAGCCCTGCTTCCCCACACCAAAGTGTTAATTTTCACCAGCGTTCTCGAAAGTGACGCAATTCTGCGGGCCCTGAAGGCGGGTGCGAACGGCTACCTGTTGAAAAGTATCCAGTCAGATGAATTGTGCCGGACTATCAAGATGACTACCAACGGCCCGGTCCTCCTTTCCTCCGATGTAGTACGGCTTTTGATAAAGAAAAATGAAGGCTCCAGTTCGGCTGAATCGCTCACCGAGCGTGAGACCGAGGTTTTGCGGCTGTTAGCCGAAGGCAAAGCCAACAAAGAAATCGCCCACCGCTTGCAGTTGAGCGAAGGTACTATCAAGACCCACGTAAGTATAATCCTGGCTAAACTTGGTCTGCAAAGCCGGACCCAGGCGGCCCTGTACGCCGCTAACGCAGGTTTGCTCACAACTTCTCAAAATTAAATCCCTAATATTTGTCAGCCGGAAAGGGCAGGGTAAACCGGATGGTGAATAACTCCCGGCTTTACGACGCGGTGATTGTAGGCGCTGGCCCCAATGGCCTGGCCGCCGCTATTAAGCTGGCCCAGGCGGGCCGTTCAGTCCTGGTGATAGAAGGCCAGGCTACTATCGGCGGGGGCATGCGGACCGCCGAGCTAAATTTACCTGGTTTCCGGCACGATGTTTGTTCGGCGATTCACCCGCTGGGGGTGGGGTCGCCTTTTTTTAGCACCTTGCCGCTCGACCGGTTCGGCCTCGAATGGATATTCCCCCCGGCCAATGTCGCCCATCCCCTGGACGATGGGACGGCAGCGGTGCTTTACCGCTCTATCGAAAAGTCGGCGGAAACCCTGGGTTCGGACGGCCCGGCTTATCTCCGGCTGGTAAAACCTTTTGCCAAAAAATGGGATAAACTGGCCCCGGCCCTGCTCGGCCCCCTGGCCATTCCCCGCCATCCTTTCGCGCTGGGGTATTTTGGTTTATATGCCTGGCGTTCGGCGGTGGGTCTGGCCTGCGCCCACTTCAAGCAGCCCGGTGGACAGGCCCTGTTCGGCGGGCTGGCGGCCCATTCCATCCTGCCGCTGGAGCAATCGCCCAGCGCCGCCTTTGGGCTGGTGCTGGCTTCGCTGGCCCACGCGGTCGGCTGGCCGCTTCCGAAGGGCGGTTCGCAACAAATCGCCGAGGCCCTGGCCGCTTACTTGCGTTCGCTCGGCGGCGAAATAATTACCGGGCAGACCGTTGAATCGGTGGACGACCTGCCTTCCTCGCGAGCCGTCCTGCTTGATGTGACACCCCGCCAGGTCTTAAAACTGGCCGGGCGTCATCTTTCTCCCGGCTATAGTCGGGGGCTGGCCCGGTATCGCTATGGTCCCGGTATTTTCAAGGTGGATTACGCCCTCTCCGGCCCGGTGCCCTGGACCGCTCCAGGTTGCCACGAAGCCGGGACCGTCCACCTGGGCGGCACCCTGGAAGAACTGGTCGTTTCGGAACGCGCCGCCACAAAAGGTGAGATTTGCGAGAAGCCGTATGTGCTGGTGACCCAGCCGAGCCGCTTCGACCCCACCCGCGCCCCGGAAGGCCAGCATACCCTCTGGGCTTACTGCCACGTGCCAAACGGTTCCACGACCGACATGACCGAAGCGATTACGGCCCAGGTCGAGCGGTTCGCACCCGGTTTCCGCCAGCTTATCCTTGCCAAATCGACCATGAACACGGCCCAGGTCGAGCGCTACAACCCTAACTATATCGGTGGCGATATTAACGGCGGCACCCAGGACTGGTTCCAGCTTTTCACCCGGCCTATGCCGCGCCTTTCCCCTTACACTACTTCAAACCCGCGTATCTATATCTGTTCTTCCTCGACCCCACCCGGTGGGGGCGTTCATGGAATGTGCGGCTATTCGGCGGCTAACGCGCTCCTATCTCACCTGAAAAATAAAAAGACTTGATAATATCCGTTTCTAATCAATAATAATTATTGACAAATAGAGATTGTTGTATTAAAATACTTCTCGTCAGGAAAACCAGAACGAAGAAGCAATTTTGTATTTATAACCGGGAAATTTATTTAAAAAGCGAAAAGGTTACGAAAGGATAGTTACGCGATGAATAGTCTGGCCGTCCAAAATATTACCACCCAAGCCGAATTTGAAAATGTTGTCTTAAATGCTGCCGAGCCGACCCTGGTTTACTTTTGGGGCACCTGGTGTACTTCCTGCAAGGCGCTTTCGCCTCGCGTTGACGCCCTGGCCCGGAACGGCGAAGCCGCCTTCAAGGTGGTCAAGGTCGAAGTATCCCAGGTCCCCGAAATAGCTGAAAAATACGGCGTGATGAGCGTGCCGACCATGTTGCTGTTCCGGCCCGGCCACCCGCAGCCCAAAGAGCTAACGCTCAGCACTTACGTCCAGGATTGGGCCGCTTTTGTCAACCGCCGCCTGGCGGCCTAGCGGCGACCAGCGCTTTTAGAAAATTAACCATTCATAGTTCTCTTACTAATGCCCAATCCCCTTTTTGCAAATTCAAAGGGGATTTTATTTTTTATACTACCTAATCATTATTTTGTTCCTACAGGGTTCCTCGGAATGAAAATTATCTAGGCCCATTTAGTATTACTCCCGTTTTAGCGACTCGGTCCGCCTCGTAATTTAGAATCGGGGCCAACTGGCGGTCCTGTAACCGGGGCAAGAGCAACCGGGCCAGTTGTTTGCGCAGCCAGACCAGGGCCGGGTTGCGCCACTGTCCGACCGCTCCGACCTGGCGAGCCTGCCTGGTAATCCGGGTGGTGCGGCCCCGGCGCAATTCTTCATAATGTTCTAAAGCGAGCGGCACCTCGGCGGATTGGTCCAGGCACCCGGCCAGCACCACCGCGTCCTCGATAGCCTGGCAGGCCCCCTGCCCCAGGTTTGGGGTCATGGCGTGGGCGGCGTCCCCCAGGAGCGTCACCCGGCCCACCGTCCATTTATCCAGCGGTGGCAGGTCGAAAATGTCGTTACGCAAGATGTTTGCGGCAGGGGTGGTAGCGATAAGCTCCTTTACCGGGAAGCGCCAGCCGTCAAACAAAGTTAAAAGTTCTTCCTGGCGGTGGGCCGGGTCGTGTGGCTCGCCTTCGGGACGGTTATCGGTGGCGAACCAGTAGACCGCCTCACCGTTTAGCGGCACCAGCCCAAAACGGCGACCTTTGCCCCAGGTCTCCCCGGCCTCGAAAGGTTTTTTGGGAGTCGGCGCGACTCCCCGCCAGGCTGTATAGCCGCTGTAGTTTAATGGTTTGTGGCCGAACAATTTCTTGCGCACCTTCGAGTGAATACCGTCCGCCCCGATAAGGACATCGGCCTGCGCCGTTTCGCCATTCGAGAAATTAGCCGTTACCCCCTTTTCATCCTGGGAGAAATCGAGCAATTTCGCCCCCAGCCGCAAGCGGTCTTTCCCAAGTTTGTTTAGCAGGGCATCGAGTAAGTCGGCCCGGTGGACCGCCAGGATAGGCGCGCCGTAGCGTTCCAGGATACCGGCATAAGAGATTTTCGCCAGCAATTCACCCTTTTCGGTAAAAAAGCCCCCGGCAAACTCGGATACACCCATCTTTTCGAGGTCTTCTCGTAGCCCCAACGTGTAAAGGGCTTTGACCGCGTTCGGCCAGATGGTCAGTCCGGCCCCAATCGCTTTAAATTCGGCGGCCTGCTCGAAAACGCTGACCTGCCACCCGGCCTGTTCCAGGGCGATACCCGCCGCCAATCCCCCGATACCACCCCCGGCGATAATAGCCGATTTTGGCGTTACGGTAGGACCGGGCGCTGTTTCAAACGCTACTTTTTCGATTTTGTTTGAGTTCATGGTTTTCTCTTTCTTTTTAATTACTTTTTCTTTTTAAGTGTTTTCTATAATTAGCTTTATTAGTGCAACCCTCTTATTTGTAAGGCGAAAGCGTTTCGCAGCGAATGGTTTATGGTTGTTTCCAGGTCGGTCAGCCCGCCGAGCCACCCGCCTAATGCCTGGAAGTAGAGCCCGAAAAGGTTGCGGCTGGCCTGTTCCGTATCCACGTCCGGCCCGATTTCACCCTGCTGCCGGGCCTGTTCCAGGTAGGTGGTCAGTTTTTGCTGGAAGCGGGCAATCTGCCGGGCCGCTTCCAGGCGCTGCCCCTCCAGCCCTTTTTGAAAAGTCAGGGCCTGGATATATAGGCGGGCCGTTTCCTGGTCCAGGGCGTAAAAACGCAGGAAATGGCTGAAAATAGCCACCAGCCTATCAAGCAAAGGTTTCTGCGGCGGTAGATTGGCGAAACTTTCCTCGATTATTTTCTCGATAGACTCGAGGTAGACCATTATCAACAAATCCTGCTTATCCCTGGCATACAAAAAGAGGGTCCCGGTGCCGATACCGGCCCGCTCGGCAATCTCGCGGGTGGTGGTCGCCTCAAACCCTTTTTCTTTGAAAAGTTCCTGGGCGGCCCGCCGAATATTTTCAAATTTTTGACGTTTGTTGCGTTCCCGCAACCCCTCTTTGGTGCTTTCCGGCATTTCTTATACCTCGCAAGATAACTGACCGCAATCATTTATGACTATAGTCATTTATAACAGAATAAAACCAGGGCGTCAATAGAAGAAGGTAAAAGTTCGGGAAAAGGTGATTTAAATCATCTTTGGAAGGGCTGCCAGTATCTTCAAAATGACAAAACTAAACACAAAACACTGAAAATTAAACCTTTGCCCGTCCCTTGCTTACAAAAGTAGGGTAACTTGATTTTATAGAGCCTAAAGGGTACACTAAAAAGATAGAATTAAGCTTCCAATTGCCGCCAGGATTGGCCTTTTTCTAGCCCACATTGATACTGGGAAAAGACTTTTAATCAAATGGCCCCGTGAGTTAAAAGGCTTCTTCGAGAAAGCTTTTTCGTTGAAGGTATCGAAGCTTTCGATCTATAGAAATAACGAGCGGTGAAAAAGTGTAAGGTCAGAAGCCCTCAAAAGGCCGGCCTTACCTAATTTAATTTAGCAAACCACACCACTAAATAATTTATGGATTTAATTTACCTAAAACAACTAAATAATTTAAAGGAGGAAATTACCATGAGCTCTACGCCGGGCACCAATGAGGGTTTAAGCTCGTTAACCCAATCCGAAAATGCTCCCCCCGATGTAAATGAATCTCCCGGTCGCTTACCAAATGAAATATCTGCGTCACCTCCTCCTGGTGAAACCGCCTTTAGCCGGGCCTTTTCAAACTACGACCTGAGCGCCATCCCTGCCGAAATAAAACCGGAAGCCCGGTTGCCCTATAGTTTAACGCTCGATAACTGCTTACTCTTGAAAGTAAACCGCCATATTGCCGGGTTCGACGGCACCATCTGTAGCAACCCGGTCCGGGTGATGTGTGGCGCCCAGGAGCATTTCCGGGCTAACTATTGTGATAAAGGTGAAGCGCGTTGCTATGACCTTTCCTTATTCAGTAAAAATGGATATAAAGTCTGGAAACCGGCTGATGATGAATATAGCGAATTTTTGCAGACAGTTTCTCCCGGCGCAATAATGTTTTTCTGGACCAACCGGGCTAATTTTAATTACCTGGTCGGGGTCTACGTAGTAGATAAAATCGAACGTAAAGACAGCCGCGACGGTATGCTGCTCGGCAAGCCCCACTACCTGATAAACGGTAACCCGGATTTGTCGGTCCGTTTCATGGATGGCCTGATTGACAGCAGCCCGGTCTGGAACCGGTCGGTCCGCAGCGAAACTTTTAGCAAATATATCCGCAAAATTGACCGCAGTTATATAATCTCTGCTTTACAAAGTATCCAGGATAAACATGAATTACGCGCCAACGAATTACGCAGCGCCGGGCGGGTCAGCGAAGCCGAACAATGCGACTCGGTGGTGTCGAGGCTGGGCAAAATAATCCAGCTTAGCGCCGAAGCGCCGGTCCAGGCCAACGGCTTCAACCGGGGTTACGCCACGACCTACGCCAACGGTTACGTGCCGCGCCCGGTTACGGTGCCCCTGCCGCCTGCGCCCAAGCCAAACAAAGTCGTTACCGCCGAAGTCAATCGCGTTATCGAGCATCTGAAACGTGAAAAACTGTATTACCCCGATGAATTAATCTGGCGTTACCACATTTCCCTCGTCTCTAAACCGTTTGTTATCCTGACCGGCGTTTCCGGCGGCGGCAAGACCCGCCTGACCCAGGTCTACGCCGAGGCTATGAACGGCAAATATTGCCTGGTCAGTATCCGGCCCGACTGGCAATCCAACGAAAGTCTGCTCGGCAATTACGATATTCTAAACAAACATTTTGTCCCTTCCGAGTTCTGTAAACACGTCTATAACGCTTCGGTGGCCTATGAGAAAGACCCCCGCAACCCCCGAAAATATTTTGTCTGCCTGGACGAAATGAACCTGGCGCGGGCCGAATATTACTTCTCGGACTTCCTGAGCCGCATGGAGGTCAAAGGCGAACTGCGCAAAATCCGTCTTTACGACCAGCCAAAGGGCCCCGACGACGAAGTGGACCAGGATTTGATTATCCCGCCCAACCTCTACATCACCGGGACGGTCAACCTCGACGAAACGACCCATACGTTCAGCCGGAAAGTGCTGGACCGGGCCAACATCATCAAGATTGACCGCATCGAAATCGGCCACATGCTCGATTTGTTACGCAACGATTATTCCGACGACCTGCTCGAATTCGTGGGTACCCATCTCAAGGAAATCAACTTGCGACTGGCCGAGGCAGGGCAGCAGTTCGGCTACCGGACCGTCCACGAAATCCTGGACTGGGTTGACGAAGCTTACCGGGCCGGGTATTTCACGATGGCCGCCGCCCTGGACATCCAGATTGTCCAGAAAGTGCTGGTCAAACTGGAGGTATCCAGCGACCACAATCGCCAGCGGGTGATGCTCGAAAAACTGACGACCTATTTCGAGCAGGAAGCCCGCAGTCCCGAAACGGACCGGCCTTTGTTCGAACACAGCCACGAAGCGATTATGGAACTGACCAACAAACTGGAAGAAGACGATGTGGTCATCGGGCAGTTATAACGAGCCAAATTGGGGCGGGGATAAATACTCCCCGCCCGCCAGCTCCGGGCCTCTTACGAACTGGCGGACGGGGGAATTCAGCAGCGAAGAACTCGAACAGTTGCAACAGGTCCGGGTAATGGTCAACCGCCAGTACTTGCCCTGGGGCGGCGAGGTCGGTCTGAGCGAACGCGAACGGCTCAGTTTCGAAATTGATACCGGCGACGTGCAATTGCCCCTCGATATTTACCAGCTTACCCTCGAACTTGAGCGCGACGAGGTCAGCCAGGGTATTCCGGTCGAGTGGAACGTCTTGCGGGCTTCCTACAAAGTAAGCACTCGCGAGTGGCAGCAGCGCATGCAGGAGGAGCAATACGCCGGGGATTGCAGTGTAACCCTGCTCTATCGCGGTCTGCCGGTGCCGGGGTTTACCTCGAATATCCAGCTACAGGTGACCCGCCTGGCCGAGCAGCACTACGAGTACATGCGCGAGGTGCTAAAACGCCAGAACGAGAAAGTCCTCTACAGCCACAAGGGTCGCGCCCACGAAATCTCCATGCTGGCCGGAACCAAGACCATCGCCTCGGCCCGTTACGATATTGTCACGCTCTATTACCGGCGCATGTTAAACGTGCTGCCGGGTATCATGGACCAACCCCACCGGGTCTTGCGCCGCCTGATAACCGATGTCCCGGCCAACACGGTTGACGCCCTGAACTACACTTCGCTCAAACTGGCTTCCCGGAGCGGCACGCAATGGATTGTGGTGCCGGGCGACAAACGGGCTGCCGAGGCGATTGTCGAGGGCGACCTGGAAGATAAGCCCAAACCCAAGACGGTCGAGCCACCACTAAACCGGATGCAGGCCCAGCTTTTAAAAGCTCAGAAGCGGCTGGAAAAATCGCGCCCTTCCCAGCGTCCGCTTTCGCACGGGGTCCGGGCTTTGCCTGCCCGCGTGCCGGTCTCCCGGCTGGAAGAAGCTTTCGATACCTACGAAAACCGCTTTTTGAAGATGACCCTCAAGAAGTTGATAAACCTTTCGAAAATGGTCGAAAGCCAGCTTGCCGAAGAAATCAGGACGGCCAAACAGGAGCAAAACCGGAGCAGCCGGACCCGTTCGCTGGCCCTGGCCGTCCGCATCAAGGCCAACGAGGAATACATTCACAACCTCAAAAAGATGCGGTCCCGGCTTGAAGATGCTATCAGCGGGTCGTTCCTGGCCGGGTTGGGGACGCTCGGCCCGCGCCGGACCAGCGTGGTGCTGCGCGAAAACCGGTTCTACCGGCAGGTCCGCCAGATTGAGTCGGACCTGGACGAAGAAGTAGAGCTGGTGAGCAGCACGATTGGCCTGGAGCAGAATAACCGGAGTGTCCGGCTGAGCAGCGTCAACCAGTTGTACGAATACTGGGTGACAGTGGTTATTTTGCAGACGATGGTGGAAAAGCTCGGTTTTACGGTGGTCGCCAAGGAAGGGAAGCCGGTCAACAACCTGACCAGCAAAATCCGTTTCAACTATATCTTGCAGAGCGGCAGCTCGATGGAACTGGTTTCCCCGCTGGGGCGGCGGGTCGTTATCTACTACGACCGCGAGTACCGCAGTTTTAGCGGCTACCGCCCGGCCCGGGATTACGCTTACAGCGCCGATGATTACGACGCGCTTGATGCCGAGGAATTGGGCGGGCCGAGTTACTACGGCTATTACGCGCCGCCCGGTCTCGGCTCGACCAAACGCAAGCCGGATATTGCCATCGAGGTCTTCGAGGAAGGCGAGCGGGTGCCGAAAATCATCGTGATGGACGCGACCTACAGCCGGGACCGCCGCACGCTCTACGCCAAGTACGAGTACCGCGACTCTATCCGCGACTTCACCAAGACCGACGCCCAATCCAACACCCTGGCCCGCCCGGTGGTGGCGGCCTGGGCGGTCTATCCCGACGACCCGAACCGCCTCGAACACGACGAGTTCCGGTACGGCCAGCTTCCTCTGCAACCCAGCCCACGTGCCACCGACCAGCTTGCCGCCATCCTGCGCCAGCTTTTGCGCCTGGCCGGGGCGTTAGAATAAGCGAGAGCGTCAATAAAAAAGACCGGACCCACCCGGTCTTTTATTTTCTTGAAATTAATATAAATTTTTGTGAAACTTTCTTTATAAACCTTTCGTAAATTGCTTATCAAGGTTTCCATATTGTAACGATAACTAAAGAAACAGCTTCGGGCTTTGTTATGCCCGGAAGGAGACTTTCCTATGCTTATAAATATTGACCTGAGCAACCTTCTTATCACTCTTGTTATCGGCCTGGCCGCCGGGTTTGTAGCTAATTATCTTTTTGGCAAGCGCAATTTTTCGCTCCTGACCAGCCTATTCCTGGGGTTGGGCGGCGCTTTTGTCGGTGGGATTATCCTGCCCGCGCTGGGTATCCGGGCCTGGGGTATTATCGGCAACTTTATTACCGCGACCGTTGGAGCCCTGCTTTTACTGTTTGTCGTGAGTCTGTTTAGCAGGCGGTCCGGCGTTTAAGCAGAAGGGCTCTTTTAAGATGGACTTTTTAAAATTCTTGTCCGGCTCGAAAGATACGGCTGGCACCTGCGACCATACCCGCCTGAAACTTCAGCGCAGGCAATTGCCAAACAACGGCCTAAAAGTGGGTCTGCCGGGGGTCGGCCCGGCGCTTTCCTTTACGAAAAAGCAGCCGGATTACCAGTATTATTGCCCGGCCTGTCGCAAGGATTTGCCGCTAAACCAGAACTCGCGTTGGGAGAACCTTTTTAACTCCTATCGCCCGACGGTCCAGTCCCGGCCCCAGGCCGCACCGCCCAGGCCAAACCAGAAACCTTCCGCACCGGGTAACCGGGCGAATCCGGGCGCCAGCGGCCAAACCGGGGGCTATGTCCGCGAACCTATCGGGGCCAAATTGCGCTACGACATCCTGACCAGGGATAAATTCAGGTGTGTTAAATGCGGTGCGAAACAGGATGAGCACACCCAGTTGCACGTGGACCATATTAAGCCGGTTTCAAGGGGCGGCACCAACGACCCCTCGAACCTGCAAACCCTTTGCGCTCGCTGCAATCTTGGCAAAGGCGCTCGCCCGGTTTAAAACAGCGCCCGGATTGTTTGTTATAATCAAGGCCGGAAAGAGTTTTTGGAATGACAAACAAATGGGATTTTTTTGGTGACCAGGATTAAAACACGCGCCTTTATCTGCTTTTGGTCTATTCTTTTTCTGGGCCTGACCGCCTGTGGCTCGACCGCTCCAACGCCAGGCCCTACCCCACCCTCAACCACGACCTCTGCCTCTACAACCACTTCTGCTACTACCGCCGCTGTTTCGACCCCGGCAATTTCACCGGTAACACCGCCCGTGCCGCCAGCCGAAATGGTCAGCCAGGCCGCCACGGTCTTTGCCGGGCTGCAAAGCTATTATCTTAACCTCGACATTCAGCAGGGCAAACTTCAGGTTAAAGGGCTGGACGTAAAACAGGCCGAAGGCTCTTTGCAAGCCCCTGACCGCTACGATGTCAAAGTAAAGGTATCGGTATTGGTGGTCGAGTTCCAGGTGCCGGTGATTGGCCTGGACGGTCAACAGTACATGAAAGACGACTTTGGCAACTGGAACGCCTCCGGCCCTGATGAAAAGCTCGACCTTCCGGGTTTTTTCGACCCTCAGGCGGGTGTGGGACCAACCCTGGCGAAGTTGAGCAACCCACAATATTTCGGCACTGAAACACTTAACGGTCTGAATGTGTGGCATCTGCAAGGCGGGCTGGCCGGGAAAGATATTGCTAAAATAACCCTGGAAAAACTCGGCTCTAAGGACGTTACTGCCGATGTCTGGCTGGATACTTCCACTTATCGCCTGGTGCGCCTGGGCCTGAAAGAGGTTGGCCCGGACCCGGCCTACTGGGTCTATACTTTTTCGAAGTTCAACGACCCGGTCACAATTCAAAAGCCGCCGGTTAAATAAACTTCGCCGGTTCGTTATAAAATAAACCCCGGCCAATCCGAGGTATTTCTACTGGGATTGGCCGGGCTTATTATTTGGTCTGGCTTACTGGAGAGGCGTCCCGACGCCGCCGCTGCAGGCTGCGCCCGGTTCAGGGGTCTGAGGGCCTTGCCGGTAAGTGCTGAGGAAACTAGCCAGGCGCGGGTCGCTGGCGCTCTGGAGTTTCAACTGGGTACTCCAGGCCGAGGCGACGACCGGGGAGGGCAGACCGGTGTAAGGCGACAAAATCACATAGGTCTGGCCGCGCACCAGGGTCTGCAACTGCGCTATCTGGTCTGCCGGTAGATTCGGCTGGTAGGTAATCCAGACCGCGCCGTGTTCGAGCGAATGGACCGCGTTTTCGTTCGGGACCGGTTTATCGTAGATGCCACAGTTTAGCCAGATCTGGTTGTGGGGACCGCCGACCGGGGGCACCTGGGGATAAGTGACAGTCCCGGATACGTGGGACTGCGATAAAGTGCCAAAGGTTGTGATACCGCTGGAGTCGGTCTTTGGGCCCTGGGAAATTTGCCAGACCACCACCCCGGCAACTACAGCCAGCACGATTACGCCGACCACCGACCAGGTGATTATTTGCTGGCGGCGGCGTTTTCGCTGGCGTTCCAACCGGGCGGCTTGCCGGGCGGAAGTGGCCTGGGTCGAGGTTTTGGTAACCGTGCCTGCCCCGGAAGCCGGGGTTTCGGTAGCGACATCGCTTTCGGCGGGAACAAACGATTTGCGGGCGGCTTCCACGGGCGAACCGCTCCGGCGAGTTGAGGTCGCGGGATTTGACGAAGGTCTGGAATTATTTTTCTTGTTGGTGCTCATAAATTAGTCGGTTATAAACCTCTCCCTTTCAGTGGCAGTTGGGTCTGTGTGGGTTGCGCCAATGGTTAACTTACTCCCGGTTGGCTTCGAAACAGCTAAATTGGCCTTCCGGCCTTTTCGGCCACCGGACTGCTCTTATGTTAAAAATCTGGGTCTGCGTTTGAAAAGCTGGCGCTATTATAACCTAAAATCGGTTGATTCAGGTAATTTAAAAATAGCCGGTAAACTCCTCTTTTGCCGGTTTTCTGGACCTTTTCGCAGGCCATCAAAGTCCTTTTTCAGGTGAAATTATACTCACTTTTGTAAAGTAACTCTATATTAGTAAGTTTCGAGTGTCAAGAGATTTTTCTTAGAAAAGGATAAGTATTGGATTCCGGACGGCTAAACTTTTGGCCGGGGTAATGTTACAATAGAGGAAGCAAATAATTTGGTGTGAAAAGGGGAAACCTGACCGCTCTTTACACGTATCATTATAATGATAGAAGTAAGAAAATGTATCAGGGATTTTCAAGCGCCGTGCAGCATGGGAGCGCTTCTGAAGCCGGTGAAACTGTCCGGGGCAAGGTACGGCTATAACTCTTTGCCGGGAAAGGACTTTCGCCGCTAAAGCTAACGCGGAGTATTTAAAATGAGCCAACCGAACGACGCGAACCGTTACCAACAATTCAATAACCAGCCCCAACCGCCAGTCCCTTACCAACCTAACCCTATGGCTAATCGGCAGGCCGAATACTGGCCGCCCCCGCCCGGTTTCCCGCCCAACTATACCGGTTGGGGGGTGTCCGCCGGACCGGCCACGGTCAAGCCGCAAAAGAAGCCGATTACCTGGCCGCTCGTTATCGGGATAATCTGCCTGGTTATCGCGTTGTTCGGTATCCTTGGCGCTTTTTCGTCCCACGATGCGGACCGCCGCACTCTCGACCTCGATTCCGCCGCCAAGCCGCTGATTGAAACGGGCACGGGGAATATTAGTTCCTCCGGCGATGGCGTGAACGATTTCAATATGACGGTGAATGGCAAGACCTTAAAGCTGACCGAAGTAATCTATTACGGTGTCGATGGGGATATTAGCGCTTCGTCGGCTACCGCGCCTTACTATATCCTGGCAGCCTATTTGCCTAACACCAGGCAGGTGGTCGAGTCGCAGATTTACGACAAACAAGGCGGCAAACTCCTGGCGAACTTTACCGACTTCCCGGACGCCAGCGGAAGTTACAAACCCTCTTTGCGGGAGCGGTATGACGATGTCGCCACCTCTTTCAATTTAACCCTTTTCATGATGGGGGTGCTGGTGCTAATTGCCGGGTGGTGCGGTTGGATTGTCGTCAAGCGCCTCCGGGCCTAGCTATACCGGTTCAAAAATAATGAAAGCCACTCTTAATGGGTGGCTTTTCGCTTTTTATACCGCTAATTTCTTCGAACCGGTTTACTTAAAAATCCTAACTGGTGATTAAGGCAAATTCAGTGGCCGCCAGTAAGCCAAAGAAGAAGAAAAACCCAATTGAGACAACCGTGTAATCGAGCCGGGTCCGCCCGGTCTTTTTCAAGTCGTAGTGGCACAAGACCGTAATACCCGCCAGGGCCAGACCAAAAAAGCTGGCCATCTGGAAGCCGTTACCGCTATCGGGTTGGTTTAGTGCGTGTAACAAATTTAGCTGGATATTGACAATAATTGCCGCCAGTCCCAATGTGGCGATTTTTGAAAATTGCATCCGGTCAGATTCAACCATCCCAAATGGAACGATAAACAGCAAGGCGATAGGGCTGTAATTAAAGACTGAAAGTTTCCCAATCTGGTTATTAAAAAATGATTGAAAGAGCAACAGTAAAAGATAGCCCGCCAGTAACCCGCTCAGAGTCAGGTAGGTTTTGGGAGTATCGAATTGTTTGAGCTTGTCCATTTTGGGTTCGCCTCACCGGAAATTAAGTTATACAAGGTGCTATGTTTATTATATCAATAAGCTCATATTTAAGTTATTTTATTTTGCTTTCTTTTCGAATTTATTGACAATTCCACCAAAAGCACGTAGCCTTTATTCATCACAAAGAATCTCGGTAATCTGAATAAAAGAGGTAACAGATGAGCTTGTTGACGCCTGGGCGCTTGCTGCGTTCGCTGCGTAAAAACCCCGTTATTTTGCACGGTTTAATAAAAAATGTCTGGCAGGACCAGGCCCGCCGTTTCAAGGATGGACCGGACGGTTGGAGCGTGGTAGAGATTGTCTGCCACCTGCGCGACCTAGAGGAAGTTTTCTACCAGCGCGCTTTACGGATGTTGAATGAGGACACGCCGGTCTTTGAAAGTTTCGACCAGAACGAAAAGGCCCGGCAGGGTGACTATACCAACCAGGCCCTCAATAGAGTCTTTGAGCAATTAGTCGAGAACCGCCGCCGTACTATCCAGTTTTTCGCGGAATTGACCCCCACACAATGGCAGCGCACCGGGATTCATCCCGAAGCCGGGCCTATCACTTTATTGGAACAGGCTTTCCAGATAGGTTCGCACGACACCGACCATATCGAGCAAATTGTGCGAGCGTTGGGGTTGGCCGAAGAACTTTATGGGAATATAAAAGTAGTCTCGTTAAACTAGCGGTCCGGGGCCGGGTTGAGGCGGCGGTAGCCGGCCAGGGCCCGGTCGATAAAAAGATTGGCGCTGCCGAGATAGCTGGCCGGGTCGAGGGCCTGGTCGATTTCGGCCTCGGTCAGGTGCTGGCGGGCCTGGGGGTTTTCGAGGACGGCCTGGCGCAAGTCTTTCCCCTGCTCCGTGACCTGTTTGACGGCGGCCTGGACGATTTTATAGGCTTCGGCCCGGCCAATTTTAGGAGCGAGTGCCATCGTCAGGGCCTCGGACAGCACCAGGCCATTGGTCCGGTCCAGGTTCGCCCGCATCCTGTCGGCATCAATTTCGAGGTTGGCGGTTGCCGCCCGGATACCTTCGACCGCCCCGGCAGTATGGCGGAAAAGGTCGGGCAGGGCGGTCCATTCGGCCTGCCAGCCGCCGACGGCCCGCTCGTGTTCCTGCCCCATTGCCCCCAGGATAACCGGAACGGCCCCTACCGCCAATCGCGCCGCTGCCAGGGCCAACATGGTATCGACCGGGTTGCGTTTCTGGGGCATGGCCGACGAGCCGCCTTTGCCGGGAAGCTCTCCTTCCCTGGCTTCCCCGACCTCGGTCTGGGCCAGCAGCGCCAGGTCGGTGCCGATTTTCGCCATCGCGCCCGCCACTACCCCCAGGCTCCCCGCCAACCGTCCGACCCGGTCCCGTTCGGTGTGCCAGGGCAATTCCGGCGCGGCCAGTTTCAGTTTGGCGGCCAGTCTTTCGACCACTTCCGGACCTTTATCTCCAAGCGAAGCCAGCGTCCCGGCGGCTCCGCCCAGTTGGACAGCCAGGGCTGTTTCCTGCTGTTCCCGCAAGAATTCGACCTGGCGGGTGACCAGGGCCAGCCAGCGGGCCGCTTTCAGACCAAAAGTCAGCGGCAGGGCCTGTTGCAGGAGGGTCCGGCCTACCATCAGGGTGGCGCGGTGCTTTTCGGCCAGTTGGGCGCAACTTTCCGCGATTTCCAGCAGCCCGGCTAAAAGTAGGTCCAGCCCGGCCCGCGACTGTAACATCAGGGCCGTGTCAATGGCGTCCTGGCTGGTCGCGCCCCAGTGGACATATCTTTTCGCCTCGCCTTCCACCAGGGCCGTCAACATGCGCACCAGGGGAATCGCCGGAGTCCCGGCCAGGGCCGTTTCCCGGTAAAGCGCGGCCACGTCAAAAAGCTCCACCCGGCTTTTCCCGGCAATTTCAAGGGCGGCGGCCTGAGGAATTATTTCAAGCTCCGCCTCGGCCCGGGCCAGGGCCGCTTCGAAATCGAGCATGGCCTGGACATGGGCCGGGGCTGAGAAGACCGCCGTCATGGCCGGGGTGGTGAAAAGAGGTTGGACCTGGTCGGACATTCCGCCTTTTTAGCTCCTGCTAGTTTTATAGGTTTGCAGTTTAAGTTTTTTCAGATAGGGCCATGGTAATCTAACTCGTTTACTGACTACCGACTATTGGCGATGCGCTGTGAGCCCCTGGCTACTAAAGGTTAAAGAAAGCCGTTTCGCCCTCGCCCTGCATGATAATGTCGAAGCGGTAGACCGCTTTGCCCTCCTCGGTAGCTTTGGGGTCTTTGCGGGCAACCAGGGTCGCGCGCCGCTCTGCCGGGACCAGTTGCAAGACCGGGTCGGTCGCGGTGGCGGCCTCGTCCTCGAAATAGAGCCGGGTCGCCAGGTGGTTTAGCAAGCCCCGCGAGAAAATCGTCAGGTTGAGATGGGGCGCTTGCAGCGTATTATCATCGAATGGCACCGCCCCCGGTTTGACCGTCTCGAACCAGAACGAGCCGTCTTTAGCCGTCCCGGTCCGGCCATACCCGCTAAAGTCGGGGTCGAGTGTCCCGGTAGTCTGCGCAGCAGGGTGGTTGTAGTGGCCGCTGGCGTTGGCCTGCCAGATTTCTAAAAGCGCATCAATGACAGGCGCGCCATCCCCATCTAGCACCCTCCCCTCAATCCGAATGTGTTCGCCGGGAGTCTCAGGGCTAGCCAGGACCGGGTGTACCATGTCTTTGGTCAGCAGACCGATAGAGAAGAACGGCCCCACCGTCGAGGAACCCGTTAAAGGAAGTTTTGACATTAGTGGCCCTCTCCTGTTTCCTGTCTGGCATTTTCAAAGGGGGTAGCGTTGGGGCCGCGCAATACAATGTCCCAGCGATAGCCGAGAGCCCATTCTTGCTCGGTGACGGTGTGGTCGTAGGCGGCAATCAGGCGTTCGCGGGCTTTGCCTGCCGGGACCGAACTCATAATCGGGTCGAGATTGTGGAGGGGGTCGTCGGCAAAATACATCTGGGTGACCAGCCGGGAGAGCATGTTGGGTCCAAAGAGCGAGAAATGGATGTGGGCGGGTCGCCAGGCGTTGTAGTGGTTTTTCCAGGGATAGGCGCCGGGCCGGATGGTCAGGAAGCGGTACTCGCCCTGGTCGTTGGTGAGGCAGCGCCCCATCCCGATAAAGTTGGGGTCGAGAGGGCCGGGCCACTGGTCGCGTTCGTGGAAATAGCGGCCACTGGCGTTAGCCTGCCAGACTTCGAGCAGGGTATGTGGAATGGGGTTACCTTCTTCGTCCAGCACCCGCCCGGTGACGATGATACGCTGGCCGATAGCCTCACCCCCGGTACCGGAGTTGCGGGTGAGGTCGGCGTCTTCGGGGATGACCCGGCTGAGATAGGGGCCGGGCCCGGTCAGTTCCGAGATAGTGAGAGGCGTCTCGATAAGTGGTTGTTTGGGTGCGCGGCGGCGGGTGGATTGGTACGCCTCGTACAGGTAGGGCGGGAAAATCTCTTTATCACCGCGCACGATGGCTTCAAAAGTGGTCGCAATATCCATAATCTTTTTATTCCTCCTTCCCCGGTGGGTTAGTTTCTCCGGTGATGGTTGTCTGAGGGCCGACTTTAGCCCTTGCTGATATTTCCGACTGGGCGAATTCTTTTTTGGCGGTGGCAAAGGCCGAGTTAGCCGCCGGGACGCCCGCATAAACGGCCACGTGCATCAGTACCTCGGCGATTTCGCGCTGGTCCACCCCGATATTCTGGCTGGCCCGCAGGTGCAAAGCCAGTTCTTCCCGGCCTAACGCAGCCAGGATAGCGATTGTCACGAGGCTGCGGGTGCGGCGGTCCAGGTCGGGCCGCGCCCAGAGCGACCCCCAGGCCGTTTCGGTGATGAAGCGTTGAAAATCAGCGTCGAACTCGGTGATGCGGGCGGTGGCCCGTTCCACGTGTTCGGCCCCCAGCACCTCTTTTCTGACTTTCATTCCCTTATCGTACAGCGACTCTTCCATCGGAAGTTCTCCTAGTAGGATTTTGGCATGTTCAGGACGTGCTGGCCGATATATGCCAGCACCAGGTTATTGTTGACCGGGGCGACCGTATAAAGGCGGGTTTCCCTGAACTTGCGCTCAATATCATACTCGACCGCCAGGCCGTAGCCGCCGTGAGTGGTCAGGCAGGCGTTGGCGGCCTCCCAACTGGCCTGGGAGGCGAGCAGTTTGGCGAGATTGGCCTCGGCTCCGCATTTTTGTTTGTTGTCAAAGAGCCAGGCCGCCTTAAAACGCATCAGGTCGGCGGCTTCAATATGGGCGTGGGCCTGGGCGATAGGGAATTGCACGCCCTGGTTCGTACCGATAGGTTTGCCAAAGACGACCCGGTCGCTGGCGTAACGGCTGGCTTTTTCCACGAACCAGCGCCCATCCCCGATGCACTCGGCAGCAATCAGGATACGTTCGGCGTTCCAGCTATCCAGGATATAGCGAAAGCCCTTGCCTTCCTCGCCCACCAGGGCGCTGGCCGGGACGCGCAGGTCGTTTATAAAAACCTGGTTGGTTTCGTGGTTGACCATCGCTTCGATAGGCCGGGCTTCGATGCTGTCGCCCGCCGCGTGCAAATCCACCAGGAAAAGGCTGAGGCCGCCCGTCCGGTCCTGGACCTGTTCGAGCGGGGTCGTGCGGGCCAAAAGCAGCATCAAATCGGAGTGCTGGAAACGGCTGGTCCAGACCTTCTGGCCGTTTATGACGTAAGAATCGCCCTGGCGGACGGCGGCGGTCTTGATTTTGGTAGTGTCGGACCCGGCGTCCGGCTCGGTCACACCAAAAGCCTGCAAACGCAGTTCGCCCCGCGCGATTTTGGGCAGGTAATAGCTTTTTTGCTCGGCGTTCCCATAGCGGAGCAAACTTCCCATGATATACATCTGGGCGTGACAGGCCGCCGAGTTGCCGCCCGAAAGGTTGATTTCTTCCAGGATTAGACTGGCCTCGGTGATGCCCAGTCCGGCCCCATCGTATTCTTCGGGAATGAGGGCGGCCAGCCACCCTGCCTCGGTCAGGGTCTGGACGAATTCTTCCGGGTAGGCGCGGTCGTGGTCGAGTTTGCGCCAGTACTCGCCCGTGAATTTACGGCACAATTCGCGCACCGCCGCCCGGATATGCTGTTGTTCCTCGGTCAGGTTAAATTCCATTTTCGCCTTTTTTCTCGGTCTGCTGGTTGGCCGCTCGTATTGCCAGGTCGCGGGCGGTAGCCGGGACATGCCCGCGCCGGTAGACCATAATCGTGCGTTTGAATTCGATAACGGTGGTGCCATCCTGGTTGAACCCGGTCGTCTTGATGCGTATAATCCCGACGTTCGGGCGCGATTTGGAGCCACGCGCTTCCAGGACTTCCGATTTGGCGTAGATGGTGTCACCGTGAAAGACCGGGGCGGGAAGGCGCACTTCATCCCAGCCCAGGTTAGCCATGGCGTTCTGGCTGACATCGGTCACGCTCATTCCGGTCACCAGGGCCAGGGTAAAAGTGCTGTCCACCAACGGTTTGCCAAACTCGGTCTGGGCAGCATAGTTATAATCGAAGTGGATAGGGTTAGTATTGAGGGTAAGCATGGTTGTCCAGACGTTATCGGCCTCGGTGATGGTCCGGCCAAGCGGGTGGACATAGACATCGCCCACCTCGAAATCCTCGAAGCAACGCCCCTGCCAGCCCGGTTTTACGCTCATAAGATACCTTTCTTTCTATTCCAACCGAACTCCTGCTCAATCAAGCCAACCGTTTCCCGGACTAACACTCGGTCCAATTCTTCCATGACGCCGTCGAGCAGGTTGGCCGTTTCGATATAAAGGCGCAACCCGGCCTCGACCTGTTGGCGCAGGGTCGGGGCCAACCCGTCGGCGTCCTCAATGCCAAACGCGGTCCGGCGCAGTTGCACCCAGCGGCTTTCAGACCCTATCGCCCCGGCTATTTCGTCAAAAAAAGCGTTGTCGCCTGAGACCAGGACGCCGCGCTGGGTCTGGATGACCTGGGAAAGACCCCAGGAGAAGCCGTGGCGGGCGTTGAGCATCCGGCCAATGTCGTTGCGGCGGAGTCCTTCCAGTCCTTTATGAACTTCCTCAATCCAGCCGACCATGGCGCGACTGGACCACAGGTTGGCCGCCTTTTGCATCGCGGTGTCCCAGGTGAAAGCTTGCGCCCTGGCCTGGACTTTTTGGAAAAGGCTGGTCGGGTCAAAAAGGGCTCTCCCTGTTCGCAGCCCGGCAATGGTTTTGACCGCCACTTCCGGCTGTGTAAAAGACTTTTCAAGTTGACTTTTACTTACATCGCTCACCACGACCAGGCGACCGTTTATCAGGTGGCTACCCATGCCATCCGGTTCGTCAGCGTCGCTTTCCACGAAACGGACCAGGTCAATATCGCTAAACGGCCCGGCCTGTCCGGTGGCGTGGCTACCCAGCAGGGCAATCGCCAGGACTTCCGGTCCCTGAAAAGCCTCGGCCAATTCCTCGAAATTTATTGGCTCGTTTTCGTTCATCAGCCCTCGAACCCGACATAGTTCTCGGCCAGCGAATAAGAGGCCGCGTGCGAACTGACGACATAGCGCAACTGCGAAAGTTGGAGTTTTTGCTGGAACTTGTCGTCATCGGGGAAGCGGTGCAGCATCGAGGTCATCCACCACGAAAAGTGTTCGGCCCGCCAGACCCGGCGCAAGCATTTGTCAGAGTAAGCGTCAAGCTCACCTGTCTGCCCGGTAGTGTAGAAATATTTGAGGCCATCGGCCAGGTGTTTCACATCGGCAATTGCCAGGTTCAAACCCTTGGCCCCGGTCGGTGGCACGATGTGGGCGGCGTCCCCGGCCAGGAACATCCGGCCATATTGCATCGGCTCGATAACATAGCTGCGCATGCCGATAATATCTTTTTTGATGATTTTGCCGCTCTCGAAGGTCCAGCCGTCCGCACCTTCCAGCCGGGCGTAAAACTCGGACCAGATCCGTTCGTCGGGCCAGTTAGCCACGCTGTCAAGCGGGTCAACCTGGAAATACATCCGTTGCAGGGTAGGAGTGCGCGAACTGACCAGGGCAAACCCCTTTTCGTGGTAGGAGTAAATAAGTTTTCCGGCGGAAGGGGCTTCGGCCAGGATGCCAAACCAGCTAAAAGGATAAACTTTGTCATAGATGGTGTAGGCCCCGGCGGGAATCGAGGGACGGCAGATGCCCTGCGAACCGTCACACCCGGCGATAAAGTCGCAGTCGAGCCGGACTTCTGCGCCTTCGTGCCGGAATGTCACCCAGGGCCGTTCGGTGTCGAAGTCGCCCACCCGAACCTCCGAGACCTCAAAGCGCAAGTCACCACCTGCCGCCAGGCGCGCCGCCACCAGGTCTTTTATGACCTCGTGCTGGGGGTAGACCGTGACCGTCTTGCCGCCCATCAACTCGTAGACATCAATAAAGTGGTTGTGTCCGTCAAAGCGTAAGTAGACGCCATGATGGGGATAGCCCTCTTTAAGGAGCCGTTCCGCTACCCCGGTAGCGGTCATGAGGTCAACCGTGCTCTGTTCGAGGACACCCGCCCGGACAGTGGCTTCAATAGCCGCCCGGCTGCGCGTTTCGAGGACTACCGACTCGATACCCTGGAGGTGTAACAGGTGCGACAACATCAGCCCGGCAGGCCCGGCGCCGACAATGGCTACTTGGGTTCGCATCTTTGCTCATCCTTACTTTACTTATCAAGCTGACACTATAAAAATCTGATGGCGAGTAAGGGCTTTTCCGCATCATACACCAACGAAAGCGGAATTTCTAGCCTGGACCGGGATAGGTCTATACAAAACCTGTCCCGGCCTGGCGTTGTTGTGTTAGGAGTGGCCCAACACCCGGTGGGGACGATAGGGTTCTTCCAGGTACTTCATATCTTCGGGAGTGAGTTCAATATCAAGGGCCGCGACCGCTTCTTCAAGCTGGTACATCTTGGAGGCCCCGATAATCGGCGCGGTCACGCCCGGTTTGTTCAAAATCCAGGCGGTGGCAACCTGGGCCGCCGAAACGCCTTTCTTTCCGGCCAGTTCGACTACCCGGTCCACTACCGTGAAATCTTCCGATTGGTAGTACATTGACTTGGCAAAATCATCGGTCTGGGCGCGGGTGGTATCGCCAAAGTTCTCGGCCTGGGAGCGGCGATTGCCCGTCAGGAAACCACGGGCCAGGGGACTCCAGGGTATTATCCCGATGCCTTCGGCCAGGCAGAGCGGGTTCATCTCGCGCTCCTCCTCGCGGTAGACCAGGTTGTAGTGGTTCTGCATCGAGACGAAACGGGTCCAGCCGTGCAGGTCGGCCAGGTAGAGGGCTTTGGCGAACTGCCAGGCGTACATGCTCGATGCGCCGATATAACGGGCTTTCCCGGCCTTGACCACATCGTGCAGCGCTTCGAGGGTTTCCTCGATCGGGGTTTCATTGTCCCAGCGGTGAGTCTGGTAGAGGTCCACGTAATCCAGGCCGAGCCGTTTTAAAGAGGCATCAATTTGCTGCATGATATGTTTGCGGGAAAGTCCCCGGTCGTTGGGACCAGGCCCCATGGTGTTATAAACTTTGGTTGCCAGGACATAGTCGTCGCGTTTGGCGTAATCGCGCAGGGCTTTTCCAACGATTTCCTCGCTGACGCCGGTCGAGTAAACGTTGGCCGTATCAAAGAAATTGATACCCAGTTCGAGGGCTCTTTTAATAAAGGGGCGACTTTCGGCTTCTTCAAGATACCATTCCCGCGACTCCTTCGAGCCGTAGGTCATCGTACCCAGGCAGATACGCGACACTTTCAGGCCGGTCTTCCCCAGATTTACATAATCCATTAAATTTCATCCTTTCGCTGGATTGGTATATTTAGCAGGCGATTTAGAATTGGTCAGGCAGGCCGCGTTGCGTCTTGCGGCGGGTTATAGTACCAAGCTACCAGAGAAAAAATGAATTTGCAAAGCAATTGGAGATTTAACCCGGCAGAATCTGAGTTCAAATTCGGAGAAATAACAGGAAGTAATTCGAGGATTTAGAAGAATCTATGGATTGGAGATTTGGAGCGGCCCAAGGGAGAGCTGAAAATAAAGGCAACAAAAAAAGAGACCTTGCGGCCTCTTTCAAAGCTCGGGTACAGGGATTCGAACCCCAACCGACAGATCCAAAGTCTGCTGTCCTACCGTTAGACGATACCCGAACAACGCCACCATTTTAGCAGAATTTACCCCGACTGGCAAGCTAACCCTGGCTCATAATTAATCTTAAAGCGCGCTTTTTATAAAGTCACCCAGTTTGGTGGCTGCCTCCTGCGAGAATTTAAGGTTCGGGTTGGAATAATCGGTGTTAGGGTTAGGCGTGCCGGGCACCTCCTTATAAACGTGGTCGACGTTTGCCAGGACGGCCAGGGCTGCTTTGGTGTTTCCGGCTTTCTGGAAGCCCTGCATCAGGTAGCCCACATCGTCGCAACTAATCTGCTGGTCTTTCGAACCACACATTGCCAGTACCGGTAGGTTGGTGGGCAGCCCGGCGGCGATTTGCTGGGGGTCATACTTGGCGACCTCGCCCAGGAATTTCTCATTGACCGGGGTATAGATTTGTTTGAGGGCGGGCGTGTTAATTGTCCCAGGGTACTTGCCGGTTTCCACCAGGCTTTTGTTTATCTGGTCGAGTTCGGCCAGGGCCGCGTCAGCTTGAGCCTGGGTGACCGCCCCAGCTTTAACGGCAGCGGCATACTGGGCGGTAAGCTGGTCGTGAATGGTTTGCAGGTAAGGCCGGGAAAGCGGGGAGGCCAGCACCAACGCCTTGATTTCCTGGGAAGTTTTAAGCTGGTCGGCCAGGATTAACCCGATGAGGCCACCCTCGCTGTGTCCCAGTATCATGATGCGCTGGGGGTCGAGGTCCGGTTGGGCTTTCAGGTAATCGTAAGCGGCGCGGGCTTCGTCAAGGTAGACCTGGAAATCTATATTGTTAGGGTTGCTGGCGAGATGACCCAGGCCGGTCTTGCCGGTGCCAAGTTTATCATAGCGCAGCGAAGCTACCCCGTTAGCCGCCAGGACCTGGGCAAAATATTTAAGGGTATCAATTTTTCCAGGGATAAGCGTGCTGTTGCCGTCCCGGTCGGTCGGGCCGCTCCCGGCAATAATTAAAGCCACCGGCATTTTTCCGCTCCCACCTTCAGGTTTCAGGAGGGTGCCGTAAATTGTGTCGCCCTGGCTGGTGAAAGTGACTTCCTGCTCCTGTCCGGTCGTCCCCTGGGAAGTTGTAGCATTTTGGCCGGTCGTGCCGGGTGCGGTAGTCGGGCTTGAAGTTGTAGGTGGGAGCGTTGTGGCTGCCAGGGTAGTTGCGGCGGTGGTCACGACCGCTGTAGTGCTGGCGGTTGTGGGTACACTGGTGGCTGTGGGTGGCGTGGCAACCCCGGTTGTGGCCGGGGAACCGGTGGGGGCCACGGTATCATTTCCGCAGGCGACCAATAATAAAGTTACCAGGCCCAGGTTCAGCCCCAGGCCAATTTGCTTTTTAAGATGACTAAAAATTTTCATATTTTTTTCTTCACAATTTCCAGGTTTGGTATCACCTGTACGCCCATAGCCCTGCGCCAGGAGATTTTGCGTTTAGCTCATTTATTATATTATTACTCTTCAGGTTAAAAACGCAATAAAACCAGGTAAATAAAAAGGCTTTCCTTTTAAGGGAAAGCCTCAAAGTTATTTGACTATTCAGGTCTGCGGGGCGAAATTCCTGGAAAAATCCGGTCTTTCGCTGGCAGATTATGAAAAGTTCTTTTTAGGAGAAATTGTCCATTTCATCGTTGCGGTGCTCATCGCGGTTGCGAGTGTTAGGATTGGTGAACCTATCATCGTTTGCCAGTATACCCGCTGCTGTGGCTGCTTGAGGAGCAGTTGGAGCCGCGCCGGTACCGCCGCTATTGGCGGCAACTGGGACAATCGGCATTACCCCGGCGGTCGTGTTATAGTCACCGCCTACCTGGTTTGCGGTTTCCGCCGTTACCGGTTTGACAGCGTCGGCGGTGCCACCAAGGGTCGCCGGGTCCAGGTTATGGGATAAACGGATATGCTCCTCAATAGCCGAATTTAGCGCATCCGCGTCTTCGGCGGTATCGGTGTAACCGCAAATAGGACAAGTGGACAATTTCGGTCTATTATCAGCCATGTTTAACTCCTTCTTTCTGGTTTATCATCCTTGATAGTTACTCCCACCATTTTATTAATCAGAATCTATGCCACCACTAGGCCAAATTTAGGAGTATACTCCTATTGAAATGAGTAAGGCGGATGTTATGATAAGGCGAGGTAATCAGCTTTACCCGATAACTTTTGAGGCCAGGTTTCTTACAACGCGCTGTTTTTTCGTGGCTAAAAGTGGCAGCGGATACTATTTCGACGGCAAACTAATTAGGGTTATATTAAATTATTTGCCGTAATTAAGCCTTTCCTGCTACAATAACTTCTTCTTCCAGAGTTTTAAAAATTTGCGATTTTACCCGAATGTTGGAAAAGCGGGACAAGATGGAAATGATACCTTCAGGTGGCCGGAATATTCCCTCTAAATCTAAATCAGCCAGCCTTGCGGCCTGGGCGGCTTATTATCTGCCGGACCGCACCAGCATGAAACGGGTCCTTTTTAGCCCGGTTGGTACAGGCGATTCCGCGTTTATTCCAACCGCTGATTCAGGTAGCCGGCGAAAACTCCGGCGGGGTGCGCAAGGGCAGGCCCTGGTCGAGTTCGCCCTGACCCTACCCTTCCTGGTGATACTTTTTGTGGTCCTGGTCGAACTGGGGCTGCTCATTCGCAGCCACATGACTGTTACCGGGGCCGTCCGCGAAGGAGTCCGGGCTGTTTCCAGTCGCGGAAACGCTGACCCGTCTTACCTCTATACTGCCGCTGGTAACGCCGTTAACAGTCGGGTCGGTGCCGATGGCGACCTGCTCCTCACTCAGAACGTCAATACCGCTTTGCAGCAAGAGCGCCAGAGTGTGACTTTGCTGATGACCTACCGGGCCGATGTTACCAATGGGCCGACCCTTGCCACTGACCCTAAAACCAATCAGAGTGTTGCAACTACCATCGGTTATAACGGTATCGGTGGGCAATATGGCGTGGTCTATAGTCCGACTCTGAGCCTTTTTCCTTTCCAGGAAGTCTTTTCTTATACCGTTGTTACTAACAGCAGTGGTGGGCAGGAGAAGTGGTTCTATCCGAGTGTAATGTCGATGAATGAATGCGCCGCCATATATGGCACCAGCGAACCGGCCAAACCTGCCGCTTCTACCCCGGCGGGTAAAACTTATACCGGGGCGGCTTTCTGCGGTGATGCCTCTAATGTAAGCGGTGTCCAGGCCAACCAGGGTATCAGCCGGAATTTCCCACTTGGCACTTACGATGCAAACTCCGGTAATGCCTCTGCGATTTATAGCAAGGCCCGGTATAGTGGAGGCCCTACGTGCCAGAAAATCGGTGGGAACGGCTCCAATCAAAATGATGTGAATTATTTGCAAAGTACTACTAGTACTTCATCGGCGGTCCAATGCTGGCGGTATAATTTCGCCCCCTGGTACCCGTCTTTGCGTTACTCGCTAGACTTTACCGGTAGTAGCGTCAATACTATCCCCTCTTCTGCCGGTTACTATAACTACCAGGTGGAAAATCCCGCCACCTTTGGTGACCCTTCCATTTTCCGTTCACCCGATTATGCCGGGGTTCAAATTGTATACAACCATAAATGGCTTTTAGCCTTCTTCCCTGGATCGCTTACCTTAACTGATAGAGCGGTTAAAATTATGGAGCCGGTCGGTGGTGGCTTTAGCAAACCTGGCACCTAAGAGATTTTCCTATTGAAATATAACCGGACCGAAGGTTGTCCGGGGTTGTCACATTAGTGCGTAAGAGAGACACGGTTATGCAAGCAGAAAAAGGCTCCTCTCCAACTTCCGCCCCGGTCCGGACCAGGTTGCACCGTGCCAGCCGGGATTTTAGCCGGTGGGCGCGGGGTGGCTCCGCTAAGCCTTCTACCCCCGCTACGCCACTCCTGCAACGGACCCTGGCTTCTGCCGGGCGGCCCCAGGATGCCCAGAGTATCCTGGAATTTCTGCTGGTCAGCGTCCCTTTGCTGGCTTTGATTTTTGGAATCCTCGAAATCGGTCTGGCCTTTTACGAAAGCACCAACCTCGATTATGCTGCCTCCGAGGCAGCGCGTACGGTTTCGGTTTGTGCTAACATTTGTGACTATCTCTACAATGGCACCCTCTACCGGGATTACAATATGCTCCGCACCCTGAACCAGGTAAATATCCGGCTGGATAACATTGAATATGTCCTGGTCCAGCATGTCGGTGAGCAGATTGACGATCCCGGCGGCACTACTTTTCCTGACCTGGGCCGGGCCGGGCCGGATATTTATGCCAACTATAAGTATCACTGGCAGTTGTATGCCCTCCCAAAACCGTCCGGCAGTTACCCCGCCAATGACCCCCGCGTTAATACGGTGGGGACACGCAGCGGTGGTGACCCCTTAGGAGTAAAACTGGCCGACGCCAAGTGCAACCAGATTCCTTTGCTCACGGTGGCGGCTAACCCTGGCAATTGTGCCCTGGCCTGGGCATCCTATGATGACCAGTTTAACGGCTACCGTTCCGGCGCTTGCTTTTCAGGTGATGCTGACACAATTTGCCGTAAAAACATTCCAAAGTCGGATCAGTATGGGCAGCCTACCGGTCAGACCCAGGATACCTGGCCCGGACGTTACATTTGTATCCCGACCGACCGCTTTTATGTCCAGATTGTCTACCGGCATAACTGGATAACGCCTTTTATGCCCACCCTGAACCTGGATGGCAAGACCCAAACTTTGAAGGGCTTTGGCAGCACCAACAGCCTCATTCTTAGCAGCAAAGCTTATCAGAAGGTCGAGCCTCGCCAATTTGCCGGGACCAGCGGTCAGGCTGGTTGTTAGTCTGGTAAACTGCCGGAAAGTACGGAAGTCAGAAAAAGAAAACCCCGGTTTCCCTCTAAAGGGACCGGGGTTTTCTTTTTCTTAAAGATTTATTTAGGACCGGCGGGCGATACTCTTGCCCTGGAGGAACAGCAGCAGGTAATCCTGGCCGCCCGCTTTCGAGTCGGTGCCGCTCATATTGAAACCGCCAAAAGGCTGGACCCCTACCAGGGCTCCGGTGCATTTGCGGTTGAAATAGAGGTTGCCAACATGGAATTCGGTTTCGGCGCGGTCCAAACGGGCTGGATCCTGGCTGAACAGGGCGCCGGTCAGGCCGTACTCGGTGCCGTTGGCGATTTCAAGGGCGTGGTCGAAGTCGCGAGCGCGGATAACCGCCAGCACCGGCCCAAAGATTTCTTCCTGGGCAATCCGGGCCTGGGGGTCCACTTCGCTAAAGACCGTTGGCGGGATAAAATAGCCCGTTTCCGGGACTGCGTTCTTGTCCCCGGCGACCAGTTTGCCTTCGCCCTTGCCGATTTCGATGTACTCGTTGATTTTCTTGTAGGCTTTCTCGTCCGAAACCGGCCCCATGTCGAAGTTTTTCTCGTCGGTCGGGCCTAATTCGAGCTTGTTGACCTTCTCCACGACCTTCTCCAACACTTCGTCGTAAATCGAGTCTACCAGGATAGCCCGGCTGCCCGCGCTACATTTTTGGCCCTGGAAACCGAAGGCGCTGGTTACGATGGCCGAGGCGGCGGCATTCAGGTCGGCGGTTTCATCGACCACGACCGAGTCTTTGCCGCCCATTTCCAGGACCGTCCGTTTCAGCCAGATCTGGCCGGGCGCAGTTTTGGAAGCACGATCGAAAATCCGCAAGCCGACTTCTTTGGAGCCGGTGAAGGAGATAAAACGGGTCTTGGGATGGTCTACCAGCAGGTCGCCAATCGCCCCACCGCTACCGGGCAGGAAGTTAAAGACCCCCGCCGGTAAACCGACTTCTTCGAACAGTTCGAACAAGCGGTAAGCGATAACCGGGGTAACGCTGGACGGTTTGAGGATGACGGTATTGCCTGTGACGATAGCCGCCGAGGTCATGCCGGTGGTAATCGCCAGCGGGAAGTTCCAGGGCGGAATGACCACACCTACCCCCAACGGCACGTAGGCCAGGTGGTTCTTCTCGCCTTCAACCTGTACGACCGGCTGAGGTCCGCCCAGGCGGAGCATTTCGCGGGCGTAGAATTCCAGGAAGTCAATCGCTTCGGCGGTATCGGCGTCGGCTTCGTTCCAGTTCTTGCCGATTTCGAAAACCATCCAGGCGCTGAACTCGTGCTTGCGTTCCCGCATCAGGTCGGCGGCCTTAAAGAGATATTCGGCTCGTTCGGTGTAGGGCACTTTCTGCCAGGTCTTGAAAGTTTCGCTGGCGACCTGGACAGCTTGCTCGGCCTGGTCGGAGGTGGCGCTGTAGAACCGGGCAATCAATTCGTCCGGTCGGGCCGGGTTGTAGGAGTTGAGAAATTTGTCGGATTCCAGTTTTTTTCCGCCGACTACCGGGTGCAAAGTCTGGCCCAGTTGCGAGGCGACTTTTGCCAGGGCCGCTTCCATCGCGAGCCGGTTTTTCGGCTGGCTGAAATCGGTTAAAGGTTCATTTTTGTAAGGGGCGCGGTCGGCACCTGTGGCCGGTTGCTCCAAAATAGACATCCCTAAACTCTCCTTCGACTTCCCGGCAATTGCGGTTTCCCGGAAAGCTCATTTTATCTCTTAAAAATTTATTTCTATAATTTTTAGCTTGCACGTAATTTTATATACGATTCTTTAGTCTAAAAGTAACGGCGACTAACTTTATATCCTTCTTTGATATTGAATATAATTATAACACCGCTAGACACTTCAGGCAAACACCCTATCTATTATAGGCATATTCTATCAAATACCTAATTAATTAAGCCGAGTTTATACCTATCGTTACCATTATAACTGCCTATATTCATAGAAGGTTATCTTCAAGAAATTTTAAGCCAGGAACCTTGTATTTACGGCAAATGCCCGGTAATGAAAACCTAGCTTTTATCAAATCTTAACCCGGCGCAGGCCCTTTATCGGCGTCCGGTAAAGATAGAACTGTTATAATACCCCGGTAAGAAAGGAATTTATAAGGTGTTTTACGGTTCGAAATTCTTTAAGAATGGACAGATTTTTTGTGCCCTGGCGCTATTAATATTCATGGGCCTGCTTGCGGCCTGTAGTGATGTGACGGTTGCTCCAACGCTCTCACAATCGGCTGCGGTTAGTAATGGTGCCGCCGCTTCCAGCTCGACTCCCACCACTTCCGCTTCAACCCCTGTTACCCCGGACGCAACGTCGACCCCGGTGCCGCCGACCCCCCAGGTGACTTTGCCGCCCGAAACCAGCCCTACGGTCGCGGTTACGACAGCCCAGCCCGTCAATACTGCCGCGAAACCACCCCAGCAACCGGCCAGCGGTCCAGGCGGCCAGGACTATCTCTATGGCAAGGTCACAGCCCACAAGTACGGCCAGGGCGACCAGGCTTATTATATTTACGAACCGGCCCAACCGGCCCCTGCCCAACCGCTCCCGGTGATTGCCTTTTTGCACGGTTACGCCGGGGTCAATCCCGACTCTGACGGTTACACAGCCTGGATAAACCACCTGGTCCGGCGCGGTAACATTTTGATTTTCCCGGTCTACCAGGACCGCAACAGCACCGACGGCACCAATTATACCGAGAACGCCCTGACCGCTTTGAAAGCGGCGCTGCCCCGGTTGCAGGATGGCACGCATGTAAAACCGGACCTGGGGAATTTCTCGTTACTCGGATACAGCGCGGGCGGGGTTATCGCCACTAATTTAGCAGCCAGGGCCGAAAAGAGTGGTTTGCCCGTGGCAAAGACCCTGGTGGCGGTCAGTCCGGGTGGCTGCTCCAATTGCAGCATCCTGGCTATCCGCAATTTCACCCTAGACCAACCGGCGGAACTGGCGGCTATCCCGGCTTCAACCCGGTTGCTGCTGATGGTGGGAAACCAGGATATAATAGTAGGCAAGAGCGCCGCCAGCCTTATCTGGCAGAATACCGCGCAGATTCCGGCGGCTAATAAGAATTACCTTGAATTCGATACCGATAATTACGGTACGCCGGGCCTGGTGGCCGACCACGGCCTGGCTACCCGCCACAACGCCTTTAATTTCTACGGAACATGGAAGCTTTACGACGCCCTGGAAAGTTGCTCGATTGAGGGTAAGTGGTGCGAAGTGGCGCTGGGCAATACGCCGCTGCAGCGTAACCTGGGCAGTTGGAGCGATGGCACGCCGGTCAAAGAAATTACGGTGCTTGGCTGATAGTTTATAAAAATTTGTATCACGCGGGAAAGGATTTTAGATGATTAAAGGAATTGACCACGTGGTTATCCTGGTAAGAGACCTCGACCAGGCCGTAGCCAACTATAAGCAGCTTGGTTTTAATGTAACGCCGGGTGGTGAGCATACCGATGGCGCGACCCATAACGCCCTGGTGGCCTTTGCCGATGGGAGTTATCTCGAACTGATTGCCTTCAAACGGGCCGCGCCGGAGCATCGCTGGTGGCGGCACGCCCTGAATGTCGGCAGGGATAGTGGGGGCTTGATAGATTTTGCCCTGCTGCCGACCGCTATTGAGAGCGATATTGCGGCGGCCCGGCAGCGCGGCCTCGATTACAAGGGGCCATTCCCCGGCGGACGCCAGCGTCCTGATGGGGTCGAAATTCGCTGGCAGACCGGCCAACCGACCACGCCCGATTTACCATTCTTGTGCGGTGACGTTACTCCGCGCACTTTGCGGGTGCCGTCCGGTCCGGCCTGGGTCCATCCCAACGGCATAACCGGGATTGATACACTGGTTGTGATAGTTAGAGATGTGGCGGAAAGCGCCGGGCGGTATGAGGCTTTGCTCGGCAGCGAAGGCCATGACCTCACCGAGGGCGAGGCGGACACCGCCAAAAAAGCCGGGAGTCCAGATTTTGTCAATTTTAAGGAGTTTGCGCCTGGACCTAGCAAAATAATATTGGCGGATACAGTTAACTCTCAGGGTCAAATTGACGAGCAATTGCTAAAGGTCTACGGAGGTGGTGGGCCGTTCAGTTTGCGGTTCAAGGCGCCTCAACCCGTGACCTTTGACCCCTTGCTGACCGGGCATATTAAATTTACGACTGTCTAGGAAATAAAAACATGAATCATCCCGAATTTTAGGATGAAGTAAGAATAAAGAAACCTCTTGAGCTAAAATAGGTTTGCCTAGAACCGAAATAGCCAGGAGGTTTCTTTATGAGAAAAGAGTATCCTACATTTGAT